>Ga0209959_100057_pt1 | contig 259860 bp, 239 predicted proteins | sample ThiBiot_300_biof_2_FD_183943 | JGI IMG/M metagenome (GOLD analysis project Ga0209959, IMG submission 183943) | Wastewater bioreactor microbial communities from Cape Town, South Africa - Thiocy_expt_300_biof (SPAdes) | ecosystem: Engineered > Bioremediation > Thiocyanate > Unclassified | place...
GTCAACGGCTACGGTAGTAGACTTCATGTCGGACTCCTTTCGTTGAAGACATCTGATCCCCATCCCCATGAAGACCAGTGACGCCAACTATGGCAACAAAAAGCGGGGGGAGTCCATCCCATCATTCGAGAGGGACGCCTATCGGCGCCCCTCAATTTCACGTTGACCGGTAAGCGCCGAACACCGGACATTTGGACCAGTCAGCCTGAGAGGCCGCTACGGCCGACAACCCGACACGTGATGTGTTCTGCTTGGCCGTCCGGTACAGGTCGAAGGCGGACTTTCACACTCCGCCCCAGCTGTCGTAACTTACTTTGCGTATTCCTGGTTACCGAAACCGAAATCGGCCCACCACCTTCCCCTCACCCTCGTCATCGGCAACAAAATCCTCCTTCTGGCCGCAGCGACCCTGTCTACTGCTGCGCCGCGGGCATTTCTTTAGAACCAGTACGCATTCCGCTGTGTCGGGCCAAGTTGGCCGCGGCACTGGCGACATGATCGCCCTCGGGCAAGCTGCCGGGCGTGTGGGTTTTGCTGACGATCTGCAAATGCCTCGACGAACGCCTTCCCGGGAAGTAGCGTAGCCACTTGACGGGCCGCTTCAGCGTCTGATGAAAGTGATGACGCCAAGTGGAAATTGTTGCAACAGGCTCTACCCTGAAGAAATGTTTCCGGAAGGAGGCGCATCATTATGCGGCCCATTGGCCGCTCGGACGCGCGCCCCACCTGCTCGAAACCAGCGTGCCCGGGGTGTTTGCAGCCGGCGACATCCGCGCAGGCAATATCAAGCGGGTGGCATCCGCTGTCGGCGAGGGATCGATTTCGGTCTCGTTCGTACATCAAGTCCTTCACGAGTAAAGGAGAAACCATGGCAGCACAATCCCCCTGCGACCATATCGGCGCGATCACGGCCGTCAAGCATGCGAAAAACCAGGTATGCGAGGAATGCATCAAGACCGGCGACAGCTGGGTCCACCTGCGGACCTGTCAGACGTGCGGCGCGACCTTGTGCTGCGACAGCTCACCCAACCGCCATGCCACCCGGCATGCGCAGATGAGCGGTCATCCGGTGATTGCGTCGGCGGAGCCCGGGGAGCGCTGGCTGTACTGCTATCCGGACGACGCCTTCGCGGATTACTGAGTCGCGCGCGGGCCGATGACCGAAACCCCGGACTTCGCGGCAACGGGCGTACGCCTCGACCGCCCGGTCGACGACGATCTGGACCACATCCTCGGCCCTGCGCAGGCGCCGATCACGCTGGTGGAATATGGCAGCTACGCATGCCCGCACTGCCGGGCGGCCAATGAACGCATTACCGAAGTCCGCAACCAGCTGGGTGAGCGCCTGCGCTACGTGTTCCGCCATCGGCCGCTGATCGGCAGCGACATCGCGCGTCCTGCGGCCGAATTGGCGGAGTCGGCCGCGAGCCATGCGCAGTTCTGGGACGCGCACGTGAGCTTGATGACGCGATCGCCTGCCTTGACCGGGGAGGATTTGCAGGCGGTTGCGGACACGCTGGGCCTGACGCGGATGGATGCCGACATGGCGCACGCAGTGGCCGAGCGCGCACGACAGCGCGTGGCGCGCGACATCGACAGCGCTCAGGCCAGCGGCGTGCGCTACACGCCGACGTTTTTCATCAACGGGCGCCGTTACGATGGGCCCTGGGACGAGAGTTCCTTTACCGATGCGATGCTGGGCTCGCTCGGGCATCGCGTTCGCACGGCCGCACTGAGCTTCGCGAGCTGGGCGCCGTCGGCCGGCATCCTGCTGCTGCTGGCCTCCATCCTGGCCATGGTCCTCACCAATTCCCGGCTGGGTGCCGATTTCGAGGCCTTCTGGCACACCGGATTCGGGTTTGCATTCGGCGAAACCGGCTTCCGGATGTCCTTGCTGCACTGGGTCAACGATGCGCTCCTGACGATTTTCTTTCTCGTCGTAGGACTCGAAATCAAACGCGAATTCACCGTCGGCCACCTGGCCAGCCGCCGCGCGGCCGCCTTGCCGATTGCGGCCGCAATCGGCGGCATGGCGGTGCCGGCGCTCATCTACCTGGCGTTCATCCCGGCGGGCTCGTGGTCGCTTGGCTGGGGCGTGCCGATGGCGACCGATACCGCCTTCGCCGTGGCCCTGGTCGCGATGCTGGGCGCCCGCGTGCCGGTGGAGCTGCGCATCTTTCTGACGGCGGCGGCCATCGTCGACGACATCGGCGCCATTCTCGTCGTGGCCATCTTCTATTCCGGCGATCTGCATGCCGGCTATCTCGCCGCCGCAGTCGCACTCACCGGCGTACTGGCCCTGTTGAACCGAGCGGGAATCTATCGTGTCCTGCCCTACATGCTGACCGGGGTTGCGCTATGGGCCTGCGTGCATGCCGGCGGCCTCCACGCCACCCTGGCCGGCGTCATCCTGGCCGCCTTCATCCCCACGCGTCCGCCGCCCGACTACACGACCCTTGCGATGCAGGCCGAAGCGATCCTGACGACCGAGGCCCGACACCGGGGCGAACAGTTCCGCCGCGGGCCGTCCGTCCCCGCGCTGGAGGCGCTGGATGCGATCCACGATCGCCTGGAATCCCCGGCGGACCGCATGCTGCGCAATGCCGCGCCGCGATCCAGCTATCTGGTGCTGCCGATCTTTGCCCTGGCGAATGCCGGCGTCCCCATCAGCACGGACGTGTTCAGCCAGCACGGCATGCTCGTGCTCGCCATCGTGGCCGGCCTGTCCGTCGGCAAGCCGCTGGGTTTCATCCTGGCGTCCGCCCTGGCCGTTCGCATCGGGCTCGCACACAAGCCCGATGCGTATTCCTGGCGACAGCTCGCGGGCGCCGGAACACTGGCCGGCATCGGCTTCACCATGTCGCTTTTCATCGCCGGGCAGGCGTTCCCGCTTGCCGGCGATTTCGCCGTCGCCAAGATCGCGGTGTTCGCCGCCTCGGTGTTGTCGTCCGTGCTCGGCGTGGCGATGCTTTGGCGCACGCAGGCGCGTAAAACAGCGCAAGCGGCATAGACTGGCTTCCATCACATCCGCCTCCGCAGCCGACATGCACCCCAGCGACTTCAGCGATGAATTTCCGCTCGATCCCGGTCTGATCTATCTCAACCATGCAGCGGTGTCGCCCTGGCCGCGCCGTACGGCAGAAGCGGTGAAACGCTTTGCCGAGGAGAACCTGCACCAGGGCGGGCGCGATTATCCACGCTGGCTGGAGACGGAAACCCGTTTACGCGAACAATGCCGGAGCCTGCTCAACGCCCCTTCCGCTGACGACATCGCGCTCCTGAAAAACACGTCCGAAGCACTGTCCGTCGTGGCGCATGGCCTGACCTGGCAGGCGGGCGACAACGTGGTCATCAGCGATCAGGAATTCCCCTCCAACCGTATCGTCTGGCAGTCGCTGCAGAACGAAGGCGTGGAAACCCGCTGCGTCGACCTATCGCGCGGCGCAACGCCCGAACAGGCGCTCGACGCGTGCATGGACGGGCGCACCCGCCTATTGGCGATCAGTTCGGTGCAGTACGCCAGCGGACTGCGGCTGGATCTGGCGCAGCTGGGCGAATGCTGCCGCGCGCGCGGCGTGCTGTTCTGCATCGACGCCATCCAGAGCCTGGGCGCGCTACCGCTGGATGTCCAGGCCTGCGGCGCGGATTTCGCCATGGCCGACGGCCACAAATGGCTGCTCGGGCCGGAAGGCTGCGCGGTGTTCTACGCCCGGGCCGAGGCCCGGGATCGGCTACGGCTCAGGCAGTACGGCTGGCACATGGTGGAACACCATCTGGATTTCTCCCGCCATGACTGGCAAGCCGCGGCGAGCGCCCGCCGCTTCGAATGCGGCAGCCCGAACATGCTGGGCATTCATGCCCTGAGCGCGAGTCTTGCGCTGCTGGTCGAGGTGGGCATGGAGATGGTGGCAGGGCGCGTACTTGAAAACAGCGCCTGGTTGATGGCGGCCTTGAGCGCACTGCCTGGCGTCGAGATTCTCACCCCGCGTCAGCCCGGACGTTATGCCGGGATCGTCAGCTTCCGCCATCGCCGCATCGACGCGGCAGACCTGCACCGGCACCTGCTTGCGCGAAACGTGATCTGCGCCCAGCGCGGCGGCGGCGTGCGTTTTTCGCCGCACTTTTACACCACCGAGGCGCAATTGGAGGCTGCAGTCACCGCAGTGGCGGAGGCGATTTCCTGCCAGGGCTAACACGTTCTAGACGGGTTGCAGGCAATGGACGCTGAATAGCGCGTCGTCGTCCTGCCATACGCGCAGGCTGGCCATTCCGGCTTGCGCCGCCAGCGCCTGGAATTCCTCGACGCTGAACTTGTAGGAGTTCTCGGTATGGATGCTTTCGCCGGCCTGGAATTCGAAGCAGCAGCCGTCGATCCGGACGCGCTGCGGTGCGGTGGCGACCAGATGCATCTCGATCCTGCCCAGTTGCGCGTTGTAGAAGGCTTCATGGCGGAAGGCCGCGAGGTCGAAATCGGCATCCAGCTCACGGTTGATCCGCGTCAGCAGGTTCAGGTTGAACTGCGCGGTGACGCCCTCGCTGTCGTTGTAGGCGGCATGCAGGCGTGACGGGGCTTTCTTGAGATCGACGCCGATCAGCAGCCGGCCTTCGGGGCCGATGATGTTGGCGATGCGCCGCAGCAGATCGCAGGCCTGGCCGGGATCGAAATTGCCGATGCTGGAACCGGGGAAGAAGGCTGACCGCCGCTTCGCGGCGACGACACCGGGAAGCGCGAGCGGCTTTGAATAATCGGTACAGATCGCATGTACCTCCAGTTCCGGATGGTCCCCGGCGATGGCCCCTGCGGACAATCGGAGCGGCTCGCGCGAAATGTCGATCGGCGCATAGGTCTGGGGCTGCAGCGCATCGAGCAGCACGCGTATCTTGGTGTCGCTGCCGCTGCCGAGCTCGAACAGCAGGCCGTCGTTGCCCAGCATGTCGGCCATGTCTTCGCCATGCCGCTGCAGCAGATCGATTTCGGTACGCGTCGGGTAGTATTCCGGCAGCCGGGTGATGGCGTCGAACAGTTGCGATCCGCGTTCGTCGTAGAAGAATTTGGGCGACAGCTGCCGAGGGGTCTGGCGCAGTCCGGCAATGACGTCCGAATGGAAGTCCTCCGGCTCGGGATGCAAATCATGGAAGTGAAAATTCGGAAGCGCCGTTTCCATCATGCGTCCTCCGCCAGCCGGATTCCCTGGAACTGCCAGCGATCATGAGGATAGAAGAAGTTGCGGTAGCTGGCGCGGACATGGTCGGCGGCGGTGACGCAGGCGCCGCCGCGCAACACCGTCTGGTTGCACATGAACTTTCCGTTGTATTCGCCAAGCGCACCGTCGGCCAGGCGAAAGCCCGGATAGGCTTGATAAGGCGAGGCGGTATGCTCCCACACGTCGCCGTACATCTGCAGCAGCCCCTCCCCGGGCAGCGCGGGTGCCGGATGCAGCCTGCCGCTGTCGCGCAGGTTGCCGCCAACGGCCACTCCGCGCGCCGCGATTTCCCATTCGGCTTCCGTAGGCAGCCGTTTGCCTGCCCAGGCAGCATACGCGTCCGCTTCGTAGTAGCTGACATGACAGACCGGTTCCTCCAGGTTCAGCGGGCACATCCCGCCGAGCGTGAAGTGCCGCTCTGTCCCGTCTTGTGATTCCCAGTACAGCGGGCTCGACCAATGCAGGCGCCTTGACGTCGCCCAGCCGTCGGAGAGCCAGAATGCGGGATTGTCATAGCCGCCGTCCTGCATGAACGCGAGGAACTCGCCGTTGGTCACCGGGCGCGAAGCCAGGCGGAACGCGTTCAGATAGACCCGGTGGCGGGGCTTTTCGTTGTCGTAGGCGAAGCCGCTACCTTGGTGGCCGATCTCGTGGATGCCCCCGGGAAGTGCGATCCAGTGCAGGGGCGGCGCAGTGGCAGATGAGGTTTCGGGCAGGTCGTCGCGGTAGGCAGGACGCAACGGATTGGCGCTGAAGTTGAGCTTGATATCGGTCAACAGCAATTCCTGATGCTGCTGTTCGTGGTTGAGGCCGATCTCCAGCCGCTGCTGCAGGGCCGGCCATACGTCGTCGCCGGCACGCTGCAGCAGGGTCAGCATGTGTTCGTCCACATGCGCCCGGTAACGGATGATGTCGTCGACGTCCGGACGCGACAGAAATCCGCGTTCCTGACGAGGATGGAATTTTCCGATCTGCTCGTAATAGGAGTTGAATAGATAGCCGAATAGGGGATGGAATTCCGCATAGCCCGAAAGGTAGACCTTCAGCAGGAAGGTCTCGAAGAACCAGCTCACATGTGCCAGATGCCATTTGGCCGGACTGGCCTCGGGGGCGGTCTGAATCACATGGTCCTCGCGCGTCAACGGTGCGCATAGCGCTTCGCTCTGCTGACGCACGTTCAGATAGGCATTCGACCAAACGCTGCGCTGTTCATCCGGCAATGCCGGCATTGAATCGGGAATGACCATGGTTCCTTAATTTGTTTGCTTGAATGTCAGAACATCGCGTGGTCTTTGTCCCGTGCCGGCCTGCCTGGCGGAGGGCCTTCCGGTGCACACACTGCGACGCATAATCTACTAGGATCATAGTTTGCCGCTTACGCTTGTAAAGTTCGACGGGGGAACCATGGACCGACAGACCACGTCTCGCACGGAACCCTGGCCCAGCCTGCCGCTTGAGGCCTGGCGCGATACCTATGCAACCTTGCACCTGTGGACCCAGATCGTCGGCAAGATCCGGCTGGTGCAAAGCCCCTGGGTCAATCATGCCTGGCATGTCACGCTGGTTGTGACGACACGCGGTCTCACCACCACGCCTATCCCGTATGGTACCCGCACGTTCCAGATCGATTTCGACTTCATCGCGCATCGATTGACTATACAGTCGAGCGACGGCGGAATGGCGTCCTTCCCGCTCCAGGCGCAATCGGTGGCCGCGTTCTATGCGCGCCTGATGGCCGAACTGGATGCGCTCCAGCTGCATGTGGAACTTCACCTTCATCCTTGCGAAGTCGCCGACCCCCAACCCTTCGACCAGGACGAAACGCACTGTGCCTACGATCCGGAGTTTGCCGCCCGGTTCTGGCAGGTCCTGGTTCAGGCGGACCGGGTATTCAAGCAGTTCCGCGCGCGCTTCATGGGCAAGTGCAGTCCGGTGCATTTCTTCTGGGGGGCGCCGGACCTGGCCGTGACGCGTTTTTCCGGGCGACCGGCCCCACGGCATCCCGGCGGCATTCCGAACCTGCCGGACTGGGTGACGAGGGAAGCGTATTCGCACGAAGTCAGCAGTTGCGGATTCTGGCCCGGCGGCGACCCGATTCCCTATGCGGCGTTCTATTCCTACGCCTACCCGGAACCTGCAGGCTACGCCAAGGCGAAGGTCGAGCCCGCTGCCGCCTTCTACAGCACCGAGCTTCGCGAATTCATCCTGCCCTACGATGCCGTGCGACAGGCGGCGGCACCGGACGAAGCACTGCTCGCCTTCCTGCAAACGACGTATGGCGCTGCGGCCGACCTGGGCGCCTGGGATCGCGCATCGCTCGAACGGGATGGCGATTCGATCGGCCCAGCCTGATAATGTCCAACCGAACAGCACCGCAAGGCTGGGTCGATCCCATGCCTCACCCGCATAGCCTTGCGTTCCATCCACATTCATTCCGGATCGATCTGTCATGCCATCGCTTACCCTCGTCATCGGCAACAAGAACTACTCGTCCTGGTCGCTACGGCCCTGGCTGCTGCTGCGCCAGGCGGGCATTCCCTTCGAGGAAGTGCGCATCCCGCTGTACGCACCCGGATCCACTGAAGAACTGGCGGCATGGTCGCCTTCTGGCAAGGTGCCGGCGCTGCATGACGGCGACCTCCGGGTATGGGATTCGCTGGCGATCTGCGAATACCTCAATGAGCGTTTTCCGGACAAGCAGTTGTGGCCGGCCGACGCAGCGGCGCGGGCGGTGGCGCGCGCGGTGAGCGCCGAGATGCACGCGGGCTTTTCCGCGCTGCGCGAGCACATGTCGATGAACATCCGGGCACGGCGCCCGGGCCAGGGACGCACACCGGAATGCCTGGCGGATGTCGCGCGCATCCTGGCGATCTGGACGGAGTGCCGCGCGCGCTTCGGTGCTGGCGGCGATTTCCTGTTCGGGCGTTTCGGCATTGCGGATGCGATGTATGCGCCTGTGGTGCTGCGCTTCCAGACCTATGGCGTGGCGCTGGAAGGCGCGGCGCGCGACTATGCGGCGGCGGTGCTGACGCTGCCGGCGCTGCAGGAATGGGTGGCGGACGGGGTGGCGGAAACCGAACGCATAGCGGCATTCGAACGCGACGAATGAGGCGATGGGACGCCGGAACCACTATCACGTCTATGTGATCGAGCTGTCGAGCGATGTGCTTTACGAAGGCCGGTTCACGAAAGCCAACCCCGGTTATGTCATGGGCAAGCCCTGTCTCTATGTCGGGATGACGGGGCTGGATCCCGACGTGCGATTCGACAAGCACAAGGCCGGCATCCAGTCCAACCGATTCGTCAAGGAATACGGCCTGCGCCTGCTGCCTGAGCTTTATGAGCTCTACGGCCTACTATCGTATGAAAACGCCCGCACCCTGGAGGTTGAACTGGCGATCGATTTCCGCGAAGCCGGATACGGGGTTTGGCAGGCGTGATCCGGATGCTGCACGAGACGAGCACCACGGTCACGCCTTGTCGGGAACGAACGTCAGCACCGCGCCATTGTTGCAGTAGCGCAGGCCAGTGGGCTTCGGCCCGTCCTTGAAGACGTGGCCATGATGGCCGCCGCAGCGTGCGCAGTGGTATTCGGTGCGCGGCAGCAGCAGTTTCAGGTCGGTCTTGGTTTCCACATGGCCGGGAAGCACATCGTAGAAGCTGGGCCAGCCGGTGCCGCTGTCGTATTTGAACCGGGAGGGGAAGAGCGGCAGTCGGCAGGCCGCGCACACGTACAGGCCACTGCGCGTTTCATGGTCGAGCGGACTGCTGAAAGGCCGCTCGGTCCCCTCCTCGCGCAGGATGTCGTACTGTTCCGGCGTAAGCCGCCGCTTCCACTCGGCGTTATCGAGAACCAGCCGGTCGATGCGCTCCGCCGCCCAGGACGACCCGGGTAGTACGAGCTGCATGAGCACCGGCGCGCTGGCCGTCAGTTTGATGAATGTGCGTCTGTCCATGATGGTTCACCTCGTCCGAACCGGTTCGTATCGGCCTATCTGTCCACATACCAGGCCGGAAACTGTTGTCGCAGCGCAGCAATCTTCGGCAAGTCGTTGATGACGATATACGGCTGGTTGGGATGGCGGTCCAGATAGTCCTGATGGTAGGCCTCCGCATCGTAGAACCCCTTCAGCGGCACGACCTGGGTGACGACGGGGCGCCTGAACACGCCCGCTGCCTGGAGCTGGGCGATGTAGCCGTCGGCCACGCGCTTCTGGTCGGCGTTGGCATAGAAGATGGCCGAACGGTATTGCGTGCCGGTATCCGGCCCCTGCCGGTTCAGTTCCGTCGGGTCATGCGCGACGGAAAAGAACACCTTCAGGAGTTGCCCGTAGCTGATGCGCGCCGGGTCGTAGAAAATATGCACCGACTCGGCATGGCCGGTCCGGCCGCTGCTCACCTGGCCATACGTGGCCGTATCCGCATTGCCGCCGGCGTAGCCCGACACCACCCGGGTGACGCCCTTGACATGCTCGAACACCCCCTCCATTCCCCAGAAGCATCCGCCGGCCAGCACAGCCGTCTGCATGCCGCTCACGCCGGCGAGCGGGATGTCGACGACCGGGTCGGGCAAAGGCGTGGCGGGCGACGCGTACGAACACCCTGCCAGTGCAATGCCCAGGATGGATGCGATGACTGCAGCAATAAGACGGTTCATGATGCATCTCCTTTGCCTCGATTCGGAAGGCCTGCCGGGTGTGGGTGTCCGGGTGACGTGCGTACGCATGTCCGGTCGATCCGGCGCTGCGCTGCTTCATCCTATCCTTGACCATGATCCTTGGGGATAGTCTTTTTTCGACTCCGCATCCAGGCACATGGTTTCCTCGGCCATTCCACGCAGGCATGCTTCGGTACGCACAAATACCTGTTGATCCGGCCTCACGGCCCGCTAGTATTCAGGCCGTTACCCGAGAACTTTCTGTAACCTTGCTACCCCAATGGGCACCTCTGCCCGGATTGTCTTTCATGCGCCAAAACACGAATGCCCTGATGTCCCGTCTTGCCGCAGCACTGGGAATGAATTCGGGCACCCTGCCCGCGCTTGCCGATATCGATAGCTCCGTCTTCGCCGGTTTCAGACAGGTGCTCCAGAAGGGCCTGCTGATCTTCGCGCTCATTATCACGATCCTGTTCGCCATGATGTTCTACCAATACCAGCGCTCGGCCGAGGCTGTTCACTCGGTGGAGCACACGCGCCAGGTCATCGCCTACATCAACGCGCTGCGCACCTACCTGCTCAACCTGGACAATGCGGTCCGCCAGTATGCCGATTCGCAGAACCGCACCGATCTCGATCCCAGCCTGATCTGCCGCCCATCATCGTGCCCCAGTGCCGAACAGCTGATTGCCTTGATCGGCAACGACGGTCCCCAGGCAGCTCGACTGGCTCCCCTGCCGGCCTTGCAGGCGGCCCTGGAAACCGGATTCAGCGCGCTGCAACAGGGCACGACTGGGAGCGGCACCCAGCCGCCCGGACAGGAACTGGGCGGATTCGACAAATCCGCCATCGAACAAATCCATCGCATCCTGATCGAAGCCGAGCGGGAAGAGCTGAATCAGCTGGAAACGCGCGAAGCGGCACGCGTCCATGGCGAAAGCCTGTCGTCGGCACTGCTGGGAATCGCTGGATTATGGACAGGCCTGGCATTGTTCGGGTTGTACCGGGAAACCGTCCGCCTGATCCGGGCAGGTATCCATGCCGAGCAGACGATCCGGCAACTCAGCCTGCGCGACCCGTTGACGGGGCTTGCCAACCGGCGTTTCCTGCAGGAAAACACGCGACATATGATCGCCGGCGCGCGCCGCGCGCGGACGCAGATGGCGGTGCTGGCTGTCGATCTGGACAATTTCAAGGCCGTCAACGATCAGCACGGGCATGCGGCGGGCGACACGGTGCTCGTGACAGCGGCCCAGCGGATGAAGCAGTTGCTCCGCGAAGCGGACGTGATCGCCCGCTTTGGCGGAGACGAATTCGTCATCGTGCTGGTCCAGGTCGACGATACGGAGGCCGCACGCGAGGTGGCACGCCGCGTGGTGGATTCCCTGCGGCAGCCTATCCCGCTGGCGGATGGGGCCAGCGCCCACATCGGCGCTTCCGTGGGTATCGCCATGTGCTGCGAGGACGGCGATACGCTGGATGCCCTGCTGAAGAAAGCCGACGCCGCACTTTACACCGCGAAACGCGACGGCAAAGGTACGTTCCGCCAGGCCGATGTCCAGCCTGTATAAAGCCGCTCGTGCATTGATACCCGGGCCACCTAGTGACGCTTACTTAAGACAACGATGAGTATCCAGCCCCAGCGATCCGGTCTGCAACCGCTGCTGATCTATGCGAGTTCATGGCCCGCTCACATATGGCCTCGCGCGGAACCTACATGGTCCGGGCGACTGATTTCCATGAAGCACGGGTATGAGGTTGCCGGCGTGAGCGGGTTTATTTGGTGAGCGCCATGAACAACTGCGGCAGCCGTTCCGGCAGCCGCTCGATGTGATCGATCACGGTGAACTGGCGCCCGAAGATGTCGCCGACATATTCGTCGGCCTTGGGATCGAGGCTGATGCAGTAGGGGAAGATATTGTCGCGATCGAGCTCTTTCACCGCCTGACGTGCGTCCTCGATCAGCAGGCGCTCGTCATGAGTATCCACGTCGGACGGCCTACCGTCGGTGAGGACAAGCATGAGTTTCTTGTCCGCCTGGCGCGCGCCGAGGTAGTGGGCGGCGTGGCGTATGGCGGCGCCCATACGGGTGGAATAGCCCGCCTCCATCGCGGCCAGCCGTGCCTTGACGTCGTCGTTGAAATGCTCGCCGTAGCCCTTGATATGCAGGTAGCGCACATCGTGACGGGTGTTGGAATGGAAACCGGCAATGGCGAAGGGATCGCCCAGCTTTTCGATCGCCCAGGCCAGCAATGAGACGGCTTCCTGGGAGAGTTCAAGAATCGTCTGGGTGGAGCCTGCCGCCTTGTCGTTGAGCGATTCCGACAGGTCGAGCAGCAGCATGACGGCGATGTCGCGGCCGTCGGTGCGATGGCTCATGTTGATGCGCGGATCGGGGGTGGCGCCGCCCTTGAAGTCGATCAGCGAGCGGATGGCGACGTCGAGGTCGAGCTCGCTGCCCTCTTCCTGATAGCGGATGCGCACCTTGTCCTGCGGCTTCAACAGATCGAGCATCTTCTTCAGCCGCTTGGCGAGCGCGCCGTGCTTGGCGAGCAGGCGGTCGATGTCGGCGGGGTTGCCGCTGGGGTGCAATGCTTCGTAGACGCTGGCCCAGTCGGGCCGATAGGTCTGGCTGCTGTAGTCCCACTCGGGATAATGGCGCGGCGGCAAGCCGCGGATTTCCTCGCCCGGTTCGATCTTGCGCGGCTCGTCGAAGGCTTCTTCCTCGTCACCCGCCTCGATGAATTTCCACAGCTGGCGGTTGTCGTCGCGGTAGTCGACCACGGTGTCGTCGAAGTGAACCCTGGCGAACTGATCGCTCTGACGGCGGGTTTTGGCGACATAGGAAAGCGCCAGCGCGGCGATTTCCTTCGTGCTCGATTCACCCTGTGCCATGACCGTGTGGAAGCGATGTACGGTGTCATTGAGGTCGGCGTCGCTGTAGCCGTGAGCCGGATCGAGCAGCGCGCGCGACAGCATCGCCATGCGGTGGCGCAGGCAGGACGTGGTTTCCGGATCGCAGGCGGTCTCAAGGGGCTTTGGATGCAGCGCGAGGAACAGGCGGCGCAGGCCGGGGTATTCGCGGATCAGCAGCGTCTCGATGCGGCAGTCCTCGAAGAACTCCACCGCCATGCGCTGGAACGGACTCCAGTTGTCGGCGACCTGCGCCTCGGACCAGCGACGATGGCCGACCATGTGGGCGAGCGCGGCACGGTAGCGGTCGAGGCCGGAGATTTCGCCTGCGTCGTCGTACACGTCGGGCAGGCGCATGCCGAGCTTGTCGTAGTAGGGAATGGGTTTGCGGATTTCGTCGAACGCGGTGGAATACGGCACCAGGTGGTCGTGGTCCCGCCACAGGCCGCGCAGGTACAGATCGAGCTTGCGCTCGACGTCGACGAGCAGCGTGCCGTGACGCTCGCGCTGCAGCACGGCGCGCGCGTCGGCCGACTGCAGGCTGAAGTAGTCCGTCTGCCGCTCGGGGTGGGTGCGGTAGTTGCGGATGCCGTATTCGACCCAGTTCCTCAGGCCGGCCAGCGTCAGTTGGTTGAGCAGGGCCGGCGCCTGCGCGAAGAACGCCGGCAGTCCGGGGCTGGGGAAGGTGGTGTGGTGGCCGTGGATGGAGCCGGTGGTGCGCGCCTTCAGGTCCAGCGTGATGTCGAGGTAGTGCTGCAGTTGCTCTGGCGACTGCAGGCGCCGCGCCACCGGCGCCAGCGCCTGCAAAAACGGCGTGATGGCCTTGCCGTTGGGCGATTTCTGCAGACGCTGGATCAGCGCCATCACCGCGGGCAGCGTGGATTCGCCGACGGCTTTTGCGGCGGACGGCCATTCCTCCATGAACGCCAGCATCGGCTCGACGCCGCGGCCCAACTTGCCGATGAGGCGCGCGGCCTCAAGGTAGGCATCGATGCCTTCGCGCGTCAGCACCGCCAGCGCTTCGGCCATGACGTCGTCGAACACCTCTTCGACCTGCGGGAAGCGGGTGTCGAGCTGCTTCCAGTAGGCAGCCATCAACGGATGCTGGTATGCAGTCGTGTGGGGCACGTTCAGGGCTTACGCAAACGTTGCGTCGATCGCGTGGTCGAGCGTTTCGCGGATGTCGGCGTCGTCGGTGATCGGGCGCACCAGCGCCATGCGGCAGGCGTCCGTCGGTTCCACGCCGTCCTTGATCAACGTCGCCGCGTAGACCAGCAGGCGCGTCGAAATGCCTTCATCGAGGCCGTGGCCTTTCAGGCTGCGGGCAACACCGCCGATCTTCACCAGCTTCGCGGCGACGGCCTCGTCCATGCCGGTTTCCTTCGCCACGATCTGCGCTTCCAGCGCGGCATCCGGGTAATCGAAGTCGAAGCCGGTGAAGCGCTGTTTGGTCGACTGCTTCAGATCCTTCATCAGCGTCTGGTAGCCGGGGTTGTAGGAGATCACCAGCTGGAAATCGGGATGCGCGTGGATCAGCTCGCCCTTCTTGTCGAGCGGCAGGGTGCGGCGGTGGTCGGTCAGCGGATGGATGACCACGGTCGTATCCTGGCGCGCCTCGACGATCTCGTCCAGATAGCAGATCGCGCCGATGCGCGCGGCGGTGGTCAGCGGACCGTCGAGCCAGCGGGTGCCGTTGGCTTCGAGCAGGTAACGCCCGACCAGGTCGCTCGCGGTCATGTCCTCGTTGCAGGCCACGGTGATCAAGGGCTTGCCAAGCTTCCACGCCATGTATTCGACGAAGCGCGACTTGCCGCAGCCGGTCGGGCCTTTGACCATCACCGGCAGGCGGTTGCGGTAGGCGGCCTCGTACAGGGCGACCTCGTTCTTCTGCGGCTGGTAGAAAGGCTCCTGCGAAACCTTGTATTGCTCTTTGTCAGTGCTCATTTTCATTCCTCGTTGCGGAAGAAAAAACGCCCCCGGGAAGCCGGGGGCGTGTAGCGCGGGGATGGTTCTCTGCGGCTAGGAGATCGCGTCAAACCCGCCCCGCGTGGGGATGCGCTTCCATCCCTGCTTGCTTATTTGTGCACGCCCAGCTTTTCGCGCCAGCCCGGGAACAGCTTGTCGGCGTCGCCCGGGAAGGACTCGAACGCACGGGCGAATTCCTTGTGCTCCTTGGCGAACTCGATCGGGTCGGCGCCCGACTTCCAGCACTCGTACGACTGGCGCAGCGAGATCGCGCCGGCCGCCGGGCTGTCGATGTGGCCGTAGGAGCCGCCGCCGGAGGTATTGATGACGTTGCCGTGACCCAGGTTCTCGAAGAAGCCGGGCAGGCGCAGCGCGTTCATGCCGCCGGAGATGATCGGGGTGGTGGGCTTCATGCCGTACCACTTCTGGAAGTAGACCGGGCCCTGGCACTCGTCGCGCTCGATCATGTAAGCGATGCCCTTGTCGGTGGCGTCGCCTTCCATCTTGCCGTAGCCCATGGTGCCGACGTGGATGCCCGACGCACCCTGCAGACGGGAGATCTTGGCCAGCACGAACGCGGTGTAGCCGCGCTTGGCGGACGGCGAGGTGATCATGCCGTGGCCGGCGCGGTGGTAGTGCAGGTACTGGTTGGGGTACTGACGGCGGGCGGTGGTGATCATGCCGGGGCCGCCGACGAAACCGTCAACCAGGAAGGCCAGCTTGTCGGCGTCGGGGCCGAAGGTTTCCAGCGCGAAGTCGGCGCGAGCGCACATTTCGTAGTGGTCGTCGGCCGTGATGTTCATCGAGAACAGCTTGGCCTGGCCGGTTTCGTCCTGGGCGCGCTTCATCGCGTCATAGACGAGGGGGATGGTCTTCTTCAGCGGCGAGAACACCTGGTTGCCCTGGGGTTCGTCGTTCTTGATGAAGTCGCCGCCCAGCCAGAACTGGTAGGCCGCATTGGCGAAGGGCTCGGGGCGCAGGCCCAGCTTCGGCTTGATGATGGTGCCGGCGATGTAGCCGCCATTCTGGATCGGACGACCCAGGATGCGCCACAGGTCGGAGATGTCCTTGGAGGGACCGTCGAACAGCTGGATGGCGCGCTCGGGGAAATAGATGTCGATCATCTTGGCGTGCTCGATGTCGCCCATGCCCTGGTTGTTGCCGATGGCCAGCGTCAGGAAGGAGACGATCATCATGCGGCCGTCGGTGACGTTGCGGTCGAACAGGTCGAGCGGATAGGCGATCCGCATGTCTTCGGTGGCTTCGTCGATGAGATAGACCAACGCGTCGACACCCTTGGTGAACTCGTCGGTGGTCGACACTTCGACGTTGGTGCCGGTCGAGGACTCGGCGGCGAAGTGGGCGGCGGCTTCGAGATAGCCGTGGCCGGACTTCGGCTTCATCTTGTAGGCGACGAGGATGTGTTTGCCGCCCTTGATGAGGTCTTCTTCCTTGAGGGAAAGGTCGGCGTAACGTGCGGACTGATCCATTGCTTGGCTCCTGCGGTAGATAAACAAGGTTTCAGAAGCCAATGCCCCTGAACACGACAGGGGTGGACTATACGCAGCCGCTTATATAATTAAAATTCAATAGTTCTGATAAAAACTATATCTTTAGACTTATACATATATGCGCCGCCTGACACTACGCCAATTCAGGGTGTTTGAAGCAGTCGCCCGTCATCTGTCGTTCTCGCGGGCGGCCGAGGAGCTGCATCTGTCGCAACCCGCCGTCTCCATGCAGGTGAAGGGTATCGAGGCCATCCTGGGGGTCCCGCTCACCGAACAACTGGGAAAAAAGATTTTCCTCACCGACGCCGGCCTTGAGGTGCTGCACGCCAGCCAGGCGATCACCGCCCGCCTCGACGACCTGCAGCACAATCTTGCACAGCTGCGGAGCGTCGACACGGGTCGTCTCAACATGGCCGCGACCTCGACGGTGAATGCCGTCGCCACCGATATCCTCGCCCGCTTCCGCGGTCGCCATCCCGGGGTAGGGATCCATCTGGACGTCTCCAACCGGGCGGCCGTGCTGGAACAGCTCGTCAGCAACCACATTGATCTTGCCATCATGGGACAAGTACCGGACGGGCTCGGCCTGGAAGCCACCCGCTTCATGGACAACCCGCTGGTCGTCATCGCCCCACCCGACCACCCATTGGTCGGCAAAAAGAAAATTTCCGTACGCGACCTGGCGTCCGAATCCTTCCTGGTGCGCGAAGCGGGTTCCGGCACCCGTGGCGCGATGGAGCGCTTCTTCGCCGCCCGCGGGCTGGAAATCCGAAGCAGCATGGAAATGAGCAGCAACGAGGCCATCAAGCAGGCGGTGCAGGCCGGCCTCGGCCTCGGCATCCTGTCGCTGCAGACGCTGGAGATGGAACTGGCGCTCAGACGGCTGGCGGTGCTCGCGGTCGAGGGCTTTCCCATCATGCGCCACTGGTACGTCGTGCATCGCACCGACAAGCGGCTGTCGCCTGTGGCGCAGGCATTCAAGACCTTCGTGCTGGGACCTGCGAATTCACCTGTCTAAACGACACTCGGCTAGAATCGCCTCTGTCGGGGCACCAGCCCCCGGCGTCAGGATGCTCGCATCCGCAAGACGGTGTCCCGTCCAAGACTGGCTCTTATCCTTTAACCTGGAGCTAATTGCTTGGACACCGCACACCACACCCGACCCGCGCCCGTCACCCTGGGTAAATCCTTCAAATACTGGCTCAAACTCGGTTTCATCAGCTTCGGCGGTCCTGCCGGGCAGATCGCGATCATGCACCACGAGCTGGTGGACAAGCGCCGCTGGATTTCCGAGCAACGCTATCTCCACGCCCTCAACTACTGCATGCTGCTGCCCGGACCCGAGGCGACCCAGCTGGCGATCTACATCAGCTGGCTGATGCACGGCATCCGCGGCGGTGTCATCGCGGGCGTGCTGTTCTTTTTGCCGTCCTTTCTGCTGCTGTCAGGGCTCGCCGGCCTGTATCTCGCCTACGGCACGCTGCCACTGGTGCAGGGGGTGTTCTACGGCATCCGGCCCGCGGTAGTGGCGATCGTCCTCTTCGCCGCATGGCGCATCGGCAGCCGCGCCCTGAGGAACGAACTACTGTGGGGCATGGCGGCACTGGCTTTCGTCGGCATTTTCGTTTTCCACGTCGCATTCCCGTGGATCGTACTGGCCGCCGGCCTGCTCGGCGCCTTGGGCGGCAAACTCGCACCACACAAGTTCAGGACAGGCGGCGGCCACGGCACCCGACACGCGCAGGCCGGCCCGGCAATCATCGACGACGACACCCCGCCGCCGGCGCACGCACGCTTCAGCTGGCGCAGGTTCGCGCTCACACTCGCTGCCTTCGTGCTGATCTGGCTGGGCGCGATGAGCACGCTTTTGGGCATGCCGGCTCTCCAGGCCATGGGGGCGTTCTTCACCAAGGCGGCCTTCCTCACCATCGGCGGCGCCTATGCGGTGCTGCCCTACGTCTACCAGGGCGGGGTCGAGCATTTCCAGTGGCTCACCGGCCCGCAGATGATGGACGGCCTGGCGCTGGGCGAGACTACGCCCGGCCCGCTGATCATGATCGTCACCTGGATCGGTTATCTCGGCGGCGTCTCAGGGCACGTCGTCGACAACCCGGTCGCGGCCGGACTGGCAGGCGCGGCAGTCGCGACTTTCTTCACTTTCCTGCCGTCCTTCCTGTTCATCCTGGTGGGCGGCCCGCTGGTCGAAGCCACCCGCGGCGAGCTTGCCTTCACTGCACCGCTCACCGGCATCACCGCAGCCGTAGTGGGCGTCATCCTCAACCTCGCGGTATTCTTCGCCTGGCATGCCTTCTGGCCGCACGCCACAGCAGACGCCCCGTTCGGCGGCGGTTTCGACGGACTCCCCGTCATCGTCGCCGTGGCTGCGTTCATCGCGTTGTCGCGATACAAGGCCGACATCACGGCGGTGATCGGCGTGTGCGCCCTGCTCGGGCTGGCTTATTCATTTTTCATGTGAGGATCGTATGGAACCCGTTGCACAACCCCTAAAGGACTCCGATTCACTACGCACTGAAGTGCGTGTGGAGTCGTATGCCCTGAAACGCTGTGGATGCGGCAGTCCGACCGACAAATGCCCGGACCTGCCGCGCACGATCGAACCTGCCAAGGTTAATCCCGACAGCACGCTGGTGTTCGACGTACGGCGCGAGGCCGATTACGCCGCGTCAAACGAGGTCATCCCGGGTGCGCTGTGGAAAAATCCGGACAAGATCGACGCCTGGATCGGCGCCCTGCCGCTCACGCAGGACGTGGTGATCTACTGTGTGCGCGGCGGCGCGGTATCGAACAGCGTGGTCGACCGGCTGCAGGCTGCGGGCGTCAAGGCGCGCTTCATCGAGGGCGGCCTCGAGGCATACAAGGCGGCCGGCGGGAAGATCGTCCGCAAATAATCTCCTGCCCGGAGTGAGTAGTTGACTAATTTGCTCGGTTATTCTATTGTGCGTCATCGCAATTAATTAATTTACTGCAAGGACTGCATCATGGAACGCGAAATCAACGGCAAGATGGTCGAAACCGACCCCGAAGGCTATCTGGTCAACCTGGAAGACTGGTCCGAGGAACTGGCGGTCGAGCTGGCCAAGGAAGACAAGCTGGAGTTGGGCGAGAACCACTGGAAGATCATCAACTACATGCGCGATTACTTCGCCCAGAACGGCACTGCGCCCAACCTGCGCTTCCTGCAGAAGGGCCTGAAGGAAGAATTCGGCGCGGAATGGGGCGAGAAGAAATTCCTGTTCGATCTCTTCCCGTTCGGCCCCGCCAAGCAGGCTGGTCGCTACGCCGGCACCCCGAAGCCGACCGGCTGCGTGTAAGTTCTCGTCAGCTCGTCAAAAGCCCCGCTCTGCGGGGCTTTTTTACGGCTGCTCAGGGATGGCTGCGGAACATGAAGTACACCGCCCCCACCATGCACAGCGCCGCCCACAGGAAATCCCACTTCAGTTCCACTTTCATGTACAGCACGGCAAACGGCATGAATACCGCCAGTGCGACCACCTCCTGCATGATCTTCAGCTGCGGCAGGCTCATCACGGTGTAGCCGATGCGATTGGCCGGCACCTGCAGCAGGTATTCGAACAGGGCGATGCCCCAGCTGGCGAACGCAGCGATCATCCAGGGCTTGTTGTTCATGTCCTTCAAGTGCGCATACCAGGCGAAGGTCATGAAGACATTGGAAAAGGTGAGCAGGATCAGGGTTTGCAGGGAGGCGGGCATGATCGACGTCCGGAATCGCACGGCACCATTGTAGGGAATCCGTACGTCGCCAGGCTGGTAAAATGCGGCCTTTCGCATTGCAAGGGTCAGCATGATGAACGCGCCTCAGGTGGGGGTGGTGATGGGGTCTTCCAGCGACTGGGAAGTCATGAAACATGCAGCGATGCTGCTGAAGCAATTGGGCATCCACTTCGAAGCCAAGGTGGTGTCCGCGCACCGCACACCGGACCTGCTGTTCGAGTATGCCGCCAGCGCCGAGGCGCGCGGGCTCAAGGCAATCATCGCCGGGGCGGGCGGAGCGGCCCATCTGCCCGGCATGATCGCGTCCAAGACCATCGTGCCGGTGCTGGGCGTGCCGGTGCCGTCGAAATACCTCAAGGGGATGGATTCGTTGCTGTCCATCGTGCAGATGCCGAAAGGCATTCCGGTCGCCACCTTCGCCATTGGCGAGGCGGGCGCGGCCAACGCGGCGCTGTTTGCCGCCTCGCTGATCGCCCGTTACGACGACGGCCTGGCAGCCAAGCTGAATGAATTCCGCCGCAGCCAATCGGACATGGTGATGACGATGGACCTGCCCGATGTCGAGTAAACCGCCCATCCTCCCCGGCGCGACACTGGGCATCCTCGGTGGCGGCCAGCTCGGTCGCATGTTCACCATCGCCGCGCGCACCATGGGCTACAGGGTCATGGTGCTCGACCCCGATGCTGCCAGCCCCGCTGGACAGATGGCTGATACACATCTACAGGCGGACTATGCCGACCATGAGGCGTTGAAGCGGCTTGGCGAAGCCTGCGCCGCCGTCACCACTGAATTCGAGAATGTCCCCGCCGCGAGCCTGATCGAACTGGCGAATCATTGTCGGGTATCGCCCGGCGCCGCCGCCGTCGCCATCGTGCAGGACCGCAGCCACGAGAAATCCTGGCTCGCCCAGAACGGCTTCGCCACCGCGCCGTTCGCGCTGGTCTACAGCGAGGGGGACCTCGATGCTGGTATGGCCGACGTGGGGACGCCCGCACTGCTCAAGGTCGCGCGCTTCGGCTACGACGGCAAGGGCCAGGCCCGCGTCAACACGCGCGAGGAAGCGCGCGCCGCGTTCCGCGAATTCGACGGCCAGCCCTGCGTGCTGGAAGGCTTCGTCAAGTTGGAATGCGAGGTGTCGGTGGTACTCGCCCGCAGCGATGCCGGCGAATGTGCACTGTTCCCGGTAGCCGAAAACCGCCACGAGAACGGCATTCTCGACGTCTCCATCGTCCCCGCCCGCGTGCCGCAGAGTCTGGCGCATCAGGCGTGCGAGATGGCGCGCGACGTGGCCAACAAGCTCGGCTACGTCGGCGTGATGGCGGTCGAGTTCTTTGTCGCCGACGGCCGCCTGATGGTCAACGAAATCGCGCCGCGTCCGCACAATTCCGGCCACTACACCCTCGACGCCTGCGTCACCGACCAGTTCGAGCAGCAGGTGCGCGCGCTATGCGGCCTGCCGCTGGGCGACACCCGCCTACTGTCGCCGGTGGCGATGGTCAACATCCTCGGCGACCGCTGGCAGAACGGCGGACCGCACTGGAACACGCTGTTGGCACACCCGAACATCAAGCTGCACCTGTACGGCAAGCAGACCGCACGGCCGGGCCGCAAGATGGGACATTTCAACGTGCTGGATGCCGATCCGGACGCCGCGCTGCGGTTGGCCGAACAGCTGCGCCATGCGCTTTAGCGCATACATAAAGGGCAGCCGCTGTGGCGCGCTCACCGATCCTCGTCTTCGCCTGGCACTTGCGCTGCTGCTCGCCAGCGGCGCACCCGCCGTGGAAGCGGCGCAGCCGACCCTGCACATCGGCCCGCACGCCTTCCAGGTCGAAATCGCGGATACGCCGCGCGAGCGCGCACAGGGTCTGACGGGGCGTTCCTATCTGCCTGCCGATAACGGCATGCTGTTCGTATTCGAGCGACCAGGACGTTATTGCTTCTGGATGCGCGACACGCCGATGCCGCTGTCGATCGCCTTCATCGACGCGACGGGCCGCATCGCCAGCCTCGCCGACATGCAACCGCGCACCGAGACCCGGCACTGCCCGAGCGTCGACGTGCGCTATGCGCTGGAAGTGTGGCAGGGCGAATTCCAGAAGCGCGGGATCACGCCGCGCATGCGGGTGGACGGCTTGCCGAAGTAGGCTTCTTAGGGTGCGATCGACCGCACCCGAAGCTCCATCTCGCGGCCCGCGTCGTCGCTGCGGAGCACGCGCACCGGCAGGTAGTGGCGATCGATCGCCAGCCAGGCCTCGAAACGGCCGTCGTCATCGGCCACCCGCGCAATATGCAGCGTACGTAACGTACCCAGCGCAGTATCCAGCCTATCCTCGCCGCGCACTTCGTAGGTGTAGTCACGCAACTTCTTGCCGTTGAACACCTGATAAGTCAGTCGTTGTCCGTCCGGCGGCGGCGCCGTCAGCGCAAACTGGAAGAACAGGCTCAAGACATCCTGTACGTCGCCCTGATAGGCGAAGTGGCGCGGCTCGCTTTTCTCCGGCATCAGCGTGAGCTGGCCCTGCGTGGAATCGAAACGCGCATTGCTGTATTTGTCGCCGCGTTGATCCCAGAACTCCTCTGGTTGCAAACCGTGCGGCGTGATACGGCCGCGGCTGGTCTGCACGAAGCGTCCCCGGTAGAACAGACCGGTCAGGCCGGTCGCCCCCACCACGCTGGTCAGTGTGTAGTGCGTCCCGTCGTTCACCCACACCAGGGTCTGCTCGCCCGATGCCAGCCCGTAGCGCACCTCGAACCGCAGGTCGATGCGCGGCGGTAAGGGGTTCAGAGGAACAGGGGGCGCAACTACAGGTTCGACAGGTGGCGGAGCCGGGGCCGTGGGTTGCGCAGTGAATGCTGGCGCGGTATCGGCAACGACGGAAGCGGCGGGCGCTTCAGGTGCGGCCGCCTCGGCTGGCGGTTCGGGTGAGGGCGCTACGAGAAGCGGCGACGGTGCAGCCGGCCGGGGGGCTGCTGGTTTTTGCGCAGGCCGGGGGGGAGGGGAAGGCGAAACGGCTGCCGCGACCGGCGCAGGGGCCGGAATCAGTTCCACCTCGATCGGCGCCGGCTCGGGAGGTACAGACTCGTGCGGAAGTCGCCATTCCAGGCCGCCCAACAAGCCACCATGCAACAACAGCGAGATGGCCAGCGCCCACCACCACAGGCGAACGCGGCGCCCCACCCGCTTCAGCCTTTGACGCTGGCGCGTACCAGGCGCTGTTCGATCGTGACGCCGTCTTCGCTGACGCGGATTTGCACCGGCAGGTTGTTGCGTGCCGGTGCAACCCACACGGTGATGGCCTTGTCGTCCGGTTGCTGCGTAATGCGCTGGTATTGCTGGGTTGCCAGCGCGCCCAGCGGTGTCTGGATGGCGCCACCATCGCTGCGCACATAATGGTAGTCGTTGAGCTTGCGCCCGCTCGCTACCTGCAGGTTGAAATCGGTGGGCAGGCTGCGGGAGAACATGAACTGGTACAACTGCGACAGCTGGTCCTGGGCGCCGTCCCGCAGCCCATCCACCCGCCGAGACTCACCCTTGTATTGAAAGACGATGCTGTGCTGCTTCCAGTCGAAGCGGGCAATCGCCAGCTTGGCGGGCGCATCGCTGCGGGCGTGCTGGAACTGCATGGGGCGCAGGCCCTGGCGTGTCACCACCCCCGCGCTTTCAAGGTGGATATTGCCCGGCCACAACATTTTCAGCGGTCCGCTCGCGTGCGTTTCGCTGCTCAACACATAGCGGGTGCCGTTGCGGGTGAAGGTATCGGTCACTTGGCCGAGCTTGATGCCGTTGCGGTAGAGGTCGTACACCACGTTCATCTGGGACGGGCCTGCCGCCTGGGCAGATCCCGCAACCAGCGCGGCGGCGAGCAGAATGATCTTGAGCATGGTCACGTTCCGGGTGATAACACAGACTGTGACGCCAAATCGTCCTTCAAGTTTATGTGGCCATGCACATTGATCAGCCGGCCTTCGGCAAACCAGCGGATGGCCTGGGGATAGATGCGATGCTCCTGCGCCAGCACCCGCGCCGCGAGCGTGTCCGGCGTGTCGTCCGCGCGCACCGGCACGGCCGCCTGGATGACGATGGGGCCATGATCCAGGTCGGCGGTGACGAAATGCACCGTGCAGCCGTGGATTTTCACGCCTTCGGCGAGCGCGCGCTCGTGCGTCTTCAGGCCCGGGAACATGGGCAGCAGCGAGGGATGGATGTTCAGCAGGCGGCCTTCGAAACGCGCGATGAAGGCCGGGCTGAGGATCCGCATGTAGCCGGCCAGCACCACCAGGTCAGGGCGATGGCGCTCGATTTCATCGGCCAGCAAGGCGTCGAAGGCCGCGCGGTCCGGGTACTGCGTATGATCGAGCGCGACGGTGGGGATGCCTTGCGAACGGGCATATGCCAGCCCTGCCGCCTGCGGCCGGTTGCTGATGACGGCCGCGATGTCGATCGGTAGCTGCGCCTCGATCATTGCCTGAAAATTGCTGCCACGCCCGGACAGCAGCACGACGACGCGGCAGGTCACAGATAAATGACCTGCTCGGCGCCATCCGGACGCGCGACGATTTCGCCGATCTGCCACACGGTTTCGCCGCTGGCCTGCAAATGCGCCATCGCAGGGGCTGCATCCGATGCGGCAACGACCACACACATGCCAATACCGCAGTTGAAGGTGCGCAGCATTTCGGCCGGCTCGACGTTACCGGCCTGCTGCAGCCAGTCGAACAGCGGGGGCCGCGTCCAACTTGACTGATCCAGCTTTGCCGCCACCCCCTCGGGCAGACAGCGCGGCAGGTTGCCGGTGATACCACCGCCGGTGATGTGGGCCATGCCCTTGACGTCGAGCTTCGCCATCAGCGCCAACAACGGCTTGACGTAGATCCGGGTCGGCGCCATCACTGCATCGGCAAAAGGGCAGCCATGGAAGTCCGATTTCAACCCGATGTGGCTGATGTCGATCAGCTTGCGGATCAGCGAGTAGCCGTTGGAATGCGCGCCGCTGGACGCGAGTCCCAGGACGACGTCGCCCGGCGCGATGGACTGGCCGCCGATCACTTTCGATTTCTCGACCACGCCGACGGCGAAACCGGCGAGGTCGTATTCGCCTTCGGCGTACATGCCGGGCATCTCGGCCGTCTCGCCGCCGATCAGCGCGCAGCCGGCCTGCTCGCATCCTGTGGCGATGCCGGCGATCACGGCCTCGGCGGTGTCGAGTGTGAGCTTGCCGGTGGCGAAGTAGTCGAGGAAGAACAGCGGCTCGGCACCCTGCACCAGGATGTCATTGACGCTCATCGCGACGAGGTCGATGCCGACGGTATCGTGGCGGTTGAGCTCGAACGCCAACTTGAGTTTGGTGCCGACGCCATCGGTGCCGGACACCAGCACCGGCTCCTGGTATTTCTTGGAAATCTCGATCAGTGCGCCAAAACCGCCGATGCCGGCCAGCACTTCGGGACGCATGGTGCGCTTGGCCAATGGCTTGATGCGCTCGACCAGTGCATCGCCGGCGTCAATATCGACGCCGGCATCTTTATAGGAAATGGAAGACACGCCCGGCTCCAGAATCAAAAAGTGCGCTATTTTACCGCCTATGCACACGATCCGACGCCCAGGCTTCCCCGGCAACACTCCCTGGCTTGCCTTCGCGGTACTGCTCGTCGCGGGCGGACTGGTCTATCTGTTGGGACCCATCCTGACGCCGTTCCTTGCAGGCGCCTTGCTGGCCTACATCTTCGACCCCCTGGTCGACCGGCTGGAAACACGCGGACTGTCGCGCACGGCCGGTACGGTGGTCGTCATCGTGCTGGCAGGGCTAGCGGTGTCGGCCCTGTTGCTGGTGGCACTACCGCTGTTCCAGGGACAGTTCGCCGAATTGAGCCAGCGCGTGCCAGCGGCCCTCGACCTGCTGCGGACCCGCTTCCTGCCCTGGCTGCAACAGACTTTCGGCATCGGCATCGACTTCAACCTGGCTGCGTTGAAGACCTGGCTCACCGAGAAGGCCACCCAGAACGGCACTGCCTGGCTACCCTCCCTGCAAACCGGCGCACTAGCCATCGTCGGTGTGCTGGCCAATCTGTTGCTGATCCCGGTCGTGATGTTCTATCTCCTGCGGGACTGGGACGTGATGGTGGCACGGATCGCGACCCTGGCGCCGCGTCGCTGGCTGGGGACCGTCACCCGCATTGCCCGCGACATGGACGCGGTCGTCGGCGAGTTCCTGCGCGGCCAACTGGCGGTGATGGCGACCCTGTCGCTGTATTACGCCCTTGCGTTGTGGGCGGCGGGACTGGATTACGCATTGCCGATCGGCATCCTCACCGGCGTGCTGTCATTCGTGCCCTTCCTCGGCTTCGGCCTCGGCGTGATCCTGGCGCTGCTGGTGGCCCTGCTGCAATTTACCGACTGGACCGGCGTGGCCTGGGTGGCAGGCATCTATCTCGCCGGGCAGGTATTGGAAAGCTATGTCATCACGCCGCGTCTGGTCGGCGAGCGCGTCGGCCTGCACCCGGTGGCGGTCATCTTTGCGTTGGCGGCATTCGGCCAGTTGTTCGGCTTCGTCGGCGTGCTGCTGGCGGTGCCGCTGGCGGCGATCCTGCTGGTGGCGCTGCGCGAATTGCGCGGCGTATACGAAGCCAGCGACTTCTATGCCGGCAGCTATAATGCCGGCTCTTTCGATTCCGCTTCCTCCGCCATGTCCGCACCCCTACTCGGCCAGCCCTTACTTGAATCCCACATCGCGTCGCTACCGCTGGTCCACCGCGGCAAGGTGCGCGACATCTACGCCGTCGGCGACGACAAGCTGCTGATCGTCACCACCGACCGCCTGTCGGCCTTCGACGTGGTGATGCCGATCCCCATCCCCGGCAAGGGCGGGGTGCTGACCCGGGTGTCCGCCTTCTGGTTCGACAAGCTGAAAGCCATCGTGCCGAGCCAGGCACTCGACATCGCTCCGGAGTCGGTCGTGGCGGAATCCGAGCGCGATCAGGTCGCCGGGCGCGCCATCGTAGTGAAAAAGTTGAAGGCCTTGCCGGTCGAAGCGATCGTGCGCGGCTATCTGGCCGGCTCCGGCTGGAAGGAATACCAGGCCAGCCAATCGGTCTGCGGCATTCCGCTCCCCGCCGGACTTGTGCAGGCCGGTCGCCTGCCGGAACCCATCTTCACGCCCTCGACCAAGGCGGCGCTCGGCGCGCACGACGAGAACATCACGTTTGAGCAGATGGCCACCCTGATCGGCCAGGATCTGGCCACCCAGGTGCGCGACGCCAGCCTTGCCCTGTATAAATCTGCCGCAGAGTATGCGCTCACACGCGGGATCATCATCGCCGACACCAAATTCGAATTCGGGCTGGACGAAGCCGGCAACCTGGTATGGATCGACGAGGCACTGACGCCCGATTCGTCGCGCTTCTGGCCGGCTGACCAATACCGGCCGGGAAGCAGCCCGCCCAGTTTCGACAAGCAGTTCGTGCGCGACTGGCTGGAAGGCAGCGGCTGGAACAAGCAGGCGCCGGGGCCGGTGCTGCCTGACGAGATCGTGGCCAAGACCAGCGAGAAATACCGCGAGGTGATGACGCGGCTGCTGGCTTGAACGCCTGCTATTTCAGGGTATCGTTCAGGAACGACGCCACCGTCTCGACCATTTCTTCCTCGTGGCCCGTGTAAAAATGGTCGGCGTGCGGGATCACCACCTGCTTTGAATGACCGGCCGCCAGGCTGCCTTTGCGCTTCGCCGCGTCCGTCAGTACCGGCGGCAGGTCGTTGTCGCCATACATATCCAAGACCGGCAGTTTCAGCCCGGCATAGTCATCCTGCTGCAGTCCCAGGCTCGCCCACGCTTTCACCGCTGCATCAGGCTGGCCGCTGAAATAGGCGCGGCTCATGCGCGAGCCCATGCTGTGGGAAACGATGGCCAATTGCGTGTAGCCTTTCGCCTTGAGGAAATCGACGGCCTGGGCGATACGCTCGGCGGCCTCCGGGAAGGTCGGGGGATAGGCCGCGCCCTGGGCGTCCGCGGCGAGCACCGGCATCTGGATCGACAGGGTGGCAAAACCGCGATCGGCCAGTTCGGTGCGCAGCGTGCCGACCATGCCCCAGTCCGGATGGATTCCCATGCCATGGACGACGACGACCGCCTTGTCGCCTTCGACGGGCGTGAACAAGGCAAGAAACTTGTGATGGCCGCGCGGTGTCTGCAAATAGACCGGATCGCCCACCACCAGTCCGGGCACCACCTCGTCCGCCCATTTTTTTTCGCGCGCATAATCGGCTGCCGGCTCGGCAAACGCAACGACCGAGAACAAGGCCACCAAACCGCCCATCAGACCCATCCAAATGTTTTGCTTCATCTCGTTACCCCGCAGAGTTAAAGTTAACGCTCCATTTGCCCGATAATTCTACGAATTCGTGGTTTTATCAACCATCCAGGTAAATATAAAGTGACCGCCAAGCCGTTGCGCATTGTGCCCTCTTCTGCACCCTCCACCCCGCAGCGCGACTCGCGGTCTCGCGGCGCCGCACGCGTCGTCATCGTTGATGACCGGAGCACAGCGCGCAGCCTGCTGGAAGGCCTGGCCCGTACGCTGGAGCCTGGCGTGATCGTGGAAAGCTACGCGGATCCGCTCGACGCCCTGACGCACATGCAGAACAAGGGTACGCCCGATCTCATCATCACCGATTACCGCATGCCCGGCATGGACGGCATCGAGTTTACCCGCCGTATCCGCGCGGAACGCCGTCTGGCCGACGTCCCCATCATCATTGTCACCGTGGTCGAGGACCGCCAGATTCGTTACCAGGCGTTGGAGAATGGCGCCACGGATTTCCTCACCCGCCCCATCGATCCGCAGGAATGTCGCGCCCGTTGCCTCAACCTGCTGGCGCTGCGGCGCAGCCAGAAGATGGTGTCGGATCGCGCACAATGGCTGGAGGACCAGGTCCTGCAAGCCACCCGCGAGGTACGCACGCGCGAACGCGAAACCCTGATGAAACTCGCCAAGGCCGGCGAATACCGCGACCAGGAAACCGGCAACCACATCATCCGCATGTCGAAATATGCGCGCCTGATCGCCGAGGAACTCAAGCTCACCGCAATGGAATGCGACGAGATCGAGGCCGCCGCACCCATGCACGATATCGGCAAGATCGGCATCCCCGACGTGATCCTGCTCAAACCAGGGCGCCACACCCCGGAAGAACAGGAAATCATGCGTCGCCACCCGCTGATCGGCCACGAGATCCTCGCTGACAGCCCGTCGCGCTATCTGCAGATGGGCGCGGTCATCGCGCTCGGCCACCACGAGAAATTCGATGGCAGCGGCTATCCGCAAGGCCTGGCGGGTGACGCCATTCCGCTCGCGGCACGCATTGTGGCCGTGGCCGACGTGTTTGACGCACTCACCTCCGATCGGCCCTACAAGCGCGCCTGGTCGTTCCAGGATGCCCTCAAGTATGTCCAGACGGAGAGCGGACACCATTTCGACCCCGACTGCGTTCGTGCGTTCGAACGGCGCATCGACTCCGTGGTTGCCATCATGCGCGTGCTTGGCGACAAGCACGCGTAACGCATGAAGGCCATGTTCTCCACATCGACGCCTCGATTTCTGCACTATCTGATCAAGCGGATTCGTAGCCGGCCGGATACCGAATGCCAGCAGGCCCTGATCCGCGTCGTGATCGGATTCATCTTTCTGGCCTACTTCTCCAGCGATTATGCCGTTCTGGATGACGCCATTCGCGGCCCGGCCCAATTCATCAGCATCCTGTTCACCGGAATCGCCATCCTGATCGTCGCGCTTTCGCTGATCCGACTGAATATTTCTCCGGCACGCCGCCTCGTCGCGATGGCACTGGATTATGCGACGTGTTCATTCCTGCTGACCTATACCGGGGAGGCCGGCAGCCCCCTGCTGGTGGTGTATCTGTGGGTCACGCTGGGCAATGGCTTCCGCTACGGCGCCAATTACCTGTATGCCGCCACCGCTATGGCGATCGCGGGGTTTGTACTGGTCCTCGCCCTTTCGCCCTACTGGAGCCAGCACATGTCCATCGGGGTGGCATTCCTGCTGTCCATGATTGCCGTACCGCTGTATTCGGCGTCGCTGCTGAAGCAGGTCCATTCCGCCATCCAGCGCGAACGCAAGGCCAACCAGGCCAAATCCAGTTTCCTCGCCAACATGAGCCACGAGCTCCGCACGCCGCTGAACGGCGTCATCGGCGTCGCCGACCTGCTGGCGGAAACGCGGCTCGACAAGGAACAGAAGGAATTCGCTCAGATCATCCGTGCATCGGCCAATACGCTGCTGGACCTGATCGAAAACGTACTCGACATTTCACGCATCGAAGCCGGCCGCATTGCCAAGAACGAAGAGGATTTCGACCTGCATCGCCTGGTGAACGGCACGATCGCGATGATGACCACCCAGGCCCAGAGCAAGGGTCTGGTGCTGGCGTCGCACATTGCGCCGCAGACACCGTTCCAGTTGCACGGCGATGTACGCCACCTGCGCCACATCCTCATCAACCTGATCGGCAACGCCATCAAGTTTACCGAGCACGGACGCGTGGATATCTACGTCCGGCCGATCGGACAGGCCAATCCGCAACGCCTGCGCTTCGAGGTCGTCGATACCGGCATCGGCATTTCGGAAGCCGCCCTGCCCCGCGTTTTCGACACCTTCACCCAGGCGGACCCGAGCATCACGCGCCGCTTTGGCGGCAGCGGCCTGGGCACCACCATCGCCAAGCAGCTGGTGGAAGCGCTCGGCGGCCAGATCGGCGTGCATAGCCGCGAAGGGGAGGGCACGACCTTCTGGTTCGAATTGCCGTTCGTCCTGCAGGCAAGCCAGGCCGGCTCCGTGCCCGAACAGTTCGACGCGCCGATGCGCGTGGCGATCCTGGCAAGCGGCGAACTCACGACGCGCATCCAGAGCGTGATCCGCAACTGGGGGGCCGATACGGTGGCGGTCGACAACACCACCCGGCTTGCCGCCGAGTTGTCGGCCTACCTGTCGGGCGGCACGCCGCTGGGGGCAGTGGTGGTGGAACGCAGCACCTTGCCGGGCGATCCGGTCGCCTTCCTGCACCTTCTGCGCGACGATCCCAGTCTGGCGGCCCTGCCGGTCATCCTGATCGAATCCGATGCCCGCGTCACCCTGTCGCGCGATACGCAGCTGCTCCGCGAAGGCTACGCCTCGGTGCTGCGTACCCCGGTCAACACGACCTTGCTGTTCAACGCCATCCACGCCGTCACCAGCCACGACACGCCGTCCAACGTAGTCTCGCTGGCCAACCACCTGCAGGCGCAGGCGGGGCACACGCCGGGGTTGAACATCCTGGTGGCAGAGGACAATCCGGTCAACCAGCGGGTGATCCGCGGCCTGCTGGAACATGCCGGACACACGACCTATCTGGCGCATGACGGCGAAGAAGCGCTGACCATGCTCGAATCCGGCGAGCAGCCATTCGACCTGGCCATCATCGACATGCACATGCCGCAACTGTCGGGACCCGAGGTGGTGCAACGCTGGCGTTTCATGGAAACCGGCCATTTGCCCATCATCATGCTGACTGCGGATGCGCGGAGCGAAGCGCAGGTGGCTTGCGAAGAAGCTGGTGCAGACACCTTCCTCACCAAGCCGGTCAACAGCCGCGAGCTGATCGAGGTGATCGCCCGGTTGGCGGGGCAGTCGGCGCAAACAGCGACGAATGCCCCTGCCCGCGCGCAGCCGGCGGTGGATGAACTGGACGAATCGATTCTCGACAATCTCGCCCAGCTTGGCGGACCGGGTTTCGTGGAAGACCTGCTGACGAGCTTCGAAGAAGACAGCGCACGCGCCTTGCGCAACATCGAACGCGCGCTGACCGTCCAGGATTATGGCCAGTGGCACGACCAGCTGCACATGCTCAAGGGCGGCGCCCGCGATGTCGGTGCCAACCAGTTGGCCCAGTTCTGCTCGGAAGCCGAACGCATCAAGCCGTTCGAACTCGCGACGCCCGTGGCCCGCGCCAGGCTCGATTCAGTACGGGACGCCCTGGCGGCCGCACAGGCCACGCTCGCCGCTTATCAAACCAGCAAATTACGCGCTGAGCACAACTGAATCGCCGGTATGTGCGGTCTCGACCTTGCCGGTCTGCCGCATCACCAGGCGTTCCATCATGCGCAGATCCTTGCTCTCCAGCCGCAACGCCGCATCCACCCAGATTTCGGCGATCCGCATCAGCTCGTCATGTGCGATCGGCTGGGACAGTTCGCGTGCCGCCCGCAATGCCAGGGCGCCGTTGCGCTGGCGCGCCTCCTTGCGAATGAAGTCGTAGACCGCCTGTTCGCCGCTGCCCGGGTCGACCAGCACATCCACGGCGCCCAGTTCGTACATTTCCTCGGCCGTATAAAGCTTGCCGCTGAGAATGACTTTCTCGGCCTTGGTGTAACCGATCTTCCTGCCGAGCAGGGTCATGGCGCCCATGCCGGGGAACAGATTGAACAGTATTTCCGGAAAGCCCATTTTCGTCCCGCGCTCCGCGATCAGGATGTTTCCCGAAAGCGCGCACTCGAAGCCGCCCCCCAGTGCGTCTCCCTGCACCAGGGTGATGGTTTTCAGATTGGGGCGGTTCAAATGCAAGGCATTCAAAAACAAGGGGCGGATGCAGGCTTGCGCATATTTGCACAGGTTTTCGCGGTCACGCGCCTCGATCAACTGGCGAAACAGACTGAGGTCACCACCCAGGTTGTAGATCCCGGGATGGCCGGAGGCCACCACCACATAATTCACGTCGGCGCACTCCGGATCGTCCACGCGTCGGGCCACGTCACCAAACCAATCAACGATCTCCCGCAGCAACGTCCCCGTGAAACAGGGGCGCGGCGCCGCGTTCATGTAGCCCCAGGCAACCTGATTGTGCTCGTCGTAGTACGTCGTAAGTTGACTGTAATCGTTCTGCTGTGGTTGCAGAGTGGTCCGTACAGCTTGCAGGTGCGCCATGATGCTTTCTCCACGAGGACATTGATCGGTCATGCGACGAATTTTCGGCATGTGTCCAGAGACTAACGCGCGGCTGGCGCCCGCTCAAGCACGAAATTGAACCTCGCGTCACCACCCCATATCTAGTGGGAATCCGCGCCTCGGAACGCTAGATCAAGGCTACGGGCGGGCATCCCTAGAATGTCCATACCATGCGCAGCGCGAGCGTAAACAGCAACAGCGCAAAAACCCGTTTCAAGGGACGCACCGGCAGCCGGTGGGCGGTGCGCGCACCCAGCGGGGCGGTCAGCACGCTGCCCAGCACGATGCCGGCAAGCGCTGGCAGATAGACGAATCCCAAGCTGCCTGCAGGCAGGCCGCTCACCGTCCAGCCGCCCAGCACGTAGCCCACCGCACCGGCAAACGCGATCGGAAAGCCGATCGCCGCCGACGTGGCGATCGCCCGGTGCAGCGGGACGTTGTGCCAGAGCATGAACGGTACCGACAAGGTGCCGCCACCGATACCGACCCAGCTCGACACGACGCCGATCACGCCGCCTGCCAGCGAGGTCCCGGCACGTCCAGGCAGGCCGCGATGCGGCGCCGGCTTGAAATCCAGCCACATCTGGATGGCCGCGTAGAACAAGAAAATCACAAAAAATATTTTCAACACCGTGGCCGGCATCCGCGCTGCCAAGGCCGCCCCCGCCAGCGTGCCGAGCACGATGCCAGGCGCGATGCGCCGTACCAGCGGCCATTCGACGGCCCCGCGGCGATGGTGTGCGCGAACGCTGGACAGGGACGTGAACAGGATGGTCGCGAGCGAGGTTCCCAATGCCAGTTGCGGTTCCATTCCGACCGCCTGGCCATGCGTGTGCAGCAGCATGATCAGCACCGGCACGATGATGAGGCCGCCGCCGACGCCAAGCAGGCCAGCCACGAAACCGACCACCAGCCCCAGCCCGCCGTAGGCGGCGAACAGCGACAGGTCGCCATAAGGCGCCAATGCGGCCAGTTCGATCATCAAAGATGCTTGACGATGAAAGCGTACTCGGCTGGGTCGACGGGGGTGATGGACAGGCGATTGCCCTTCTGCAGGATGCGCATGTTGGCGAGTTCGGGATAGCCACGGATTTCCGCCAGCGGCATCAGCCGCGTCTTCTTCACCAGTTTCACGTCGACATTGAACCAGCGCGGCGTTTCCGGCGTGGCCTTGGGGTCGAAGTACTTGTTCTTGGGATCGAACTGGGTGGCGTCGGGATAGGCCAGCACGCTGACTTCGGCCAGCCCGGCGATGCCGGGTTCGGCACACGAGGAATGATAGAACAGCACCTTGTCGCCGGGCTTCATCTGGTCGCGCATGAAATTGCGCGCCTGGTAGTTGCGCACACCATACCAGGCGACGCTCTGCTTGGGCATGGCGGCGAGGTCGTCGATGCTGACGTCGCTCGGTTCGGATTTCATCAGCCAGTAGCGCATGATCAGGCCCGCTTGATCAGGGTGCCGACGCCTTCGGGTGTCAGCACTTCCAGCAATAGGGCGTGCTCGACGCGGCCGTCGATGATGTGCGCAGTCTTGACACCGCTGTTCACTGCGTCGACCGCGTAGCCGACCTTGGGAATCATGCCGCCGGAAATAGTGCCGTCCTCGATCAACTCGTCGACCTCGCGCGGGGTGAGCCCCGTCAACAGCTGCATCTGCTTGTCGAGCACGCCCGGCGTGTTGGTCATGAAAATGACCTTTTCGGCCTGCAGCACGCCGGCGATCTTGCCGGCGGCGACGTCGGCGTTGATGTTGTACGCGTTGCCTTCGGAGTCGGTACCGAGCGGTGCCACCACCGGGATGAAGTCGCGTGCGTCGAGTACCTGGATGATTTCCGGGTCGATGCTGGTGATTTCGCCGACCTGGCCGATGTCGAGCATCTCGTCGGCCTTTTCCTTGCTGCGCACCAGCATCTTCTTGGCATGGATGAAATTGCCGTCCTTGCCGGTCAACCCCACTGCGCGGCCGCCATGCTTGTTGATCAATGTAACGATGTCCTGGTTGACCAGGCCGCCGAGCACCATTTCCACCACATCCAGCGTTTCCTCGTCGGTCACCCGCATGCCCTGGATGAACTCGCTCTGCTTGCCGATGCGCTGCAGCAGGCCGGCGATCTGCGGGCCGCCGCCGTGCACGACCACCGGGTTCATCCCCACCAGCTTCAGCAGCACCACGTCCTTGGCGAAGGCCTCCATCAGATGCCGCTCGGTCATGGCGTTGCCGCCGTACTTGATGACGATGGTCTTGTCGTAGAAGCGCTGGATGTAGGGCAGCGCCTCGGACAGGATGTTGGCCTTCTCGGCGGCAGTGTGGAGGGGGGTCATGATGGCTCCGTATAAGATTGCGCGGATTTTACGCCAATAAAAAAGGCGGCGCGCGGCCGCCTTTCGAGCCCGAAACCGCCGGCTTACTGCACGGCCAGACGCTTGGCCGCGGCCGCTGCTTTTTTCGGCAGCACCAGTTCCAGCACGCCATCTTGATAACGGGCGCTTGCGCTTGCCTCGTCGACCTCATGCTCGAGTGCGAAGCTGCGACCGACGCGGCCGACATAACGCTCGCGACGCAGCACTTTCTCGCCGTCCTTCTGCTCGGTAAGCTTTTTCGTCTCGGCGCTGATCGATACGGTATTGCCGTCGATGGTGATATGGATATCTTCCTTGTTCACGCCCGGGATATCAGCATGCACGGCATAGCCGGTTTCATCCTCTTTCACATCCATGCGGATCTGCGGCATGTCCCTGTCCAGTTTCACCGGGCGGAAAAAGCCGCGGAACAGGTTGTCCAGGGAATCGGTTTCGAACGGATCGTAGCGGGTCATGTTAGACATCGTGCCCTCCTTCTGGTTGACAAACGTTGCGGATACGCATGATCTGGGGCAACCCGTCCGGCTTTTCAAGAGGCCAGCTTGTCCCTTTGGGCAGCAGCCTCTAAAGTGCCTACGCCCCCACGATGTGGGAACAAGGATCATTCGATGAGCACACTCGACGCGCAAACCTGGTTGGCCGACCATGGGGACTATCTGTTCCGGGTCGCACGACGCCAGTTGCACTCCGACGAACAAGCCGAGGACGCCGTGCAGGAAACCCTGCTCGCCGCGATCGTCGCCCAGGCCCGCTATGCGGGCGATGCCAGCCCGCGCACCTGGCTCACCGGCATCCTCAAACACAAGATCGTCGACCTGATCCGGAAACAGCTGCGCGAAGTCGCGCTTCCCTGCGACGAAGAAGGCGAGGAAGCCGTCGACCTCCTGTTCAAGCAGGATGGCCACTGGGCCGAACCACTGCGGCCCTGGGGCAATCCGCAGGCCGAGGCCGAACTCAGCCAGTTGCGGCACGTGCTGGACGAGTGTGCCGACCGCTTGAAGCCCGCCATGGCCCAGGTGTTCAGCCTGCGCGAGGTCGCCGGCATGGAAACCGAAGAAATTTGTAAGGAACTCGGTATCTCGCCGACCAACTGCTGGGTACTGCTGCATCGCGCACGCTTGTTCATGCGGCAATGCCTGGAATTGAATGGCTTTTCGAAGGCAGGTGCAGCATGAAGTGGATACCGACATGCAAGGAAACCACCGTGCTCGCCTCACGTGCGATGGACGCGCGACTGCCGTTTGCTGATCGGGTGGCCATGCAGCTGCATTTGCTCATTTGCGAGAACTGCGCCCGCTTCGCCCGGCAGCTGCATGAAATGCGCCGACTGTTCAGCGTGGAAACGGATGCCTACGATGACGCAAAGGGGCTCACTGACACGGCCCGTCAGCGCATCGCAACCGAATTGCAGGACAAGCTCGATCGCTGAGCGTGTTGCAAGAAGCCGGGATTTTCCGGTGTTGTCGTAACTTTTTTAATTAATATCAGGAGACAAATCGTGTCGAAAAAATCCCTGTTCGTCGCTGCTGCCGGTTCCGCGTTCGTTGCCAGCATGGCGGCCGCCCCCCTCGCCTCCGCCGCAAGCAACCCCTTCGCCCTGTCCGCGCTCTCGAGCGGTTACCAGGTGGCCGACAACCAGGCCACCAAGCCCGCGGACGGAAAATGCGGCGCCACCAAGAAAAAAGCCGCAGAAGTCGAGATGCAGGCCACCGACAAGAAAATGCCGGAAGGCAAGTGTGGCGAGGGCAAGTGTGGCGCCCCCAAAAAGGCCCCCAAGGCTGACGGGATGAACAAAGGCGACATGAAGTAAACATGAAGCCCCTGCGCCCGTCCGGTGCGGGGCTGGGCTTTCGGCGCGAACTCATCCCTGCGCTGAAAGCCCGCGTCCCTGACGCCATCGATTTTTTTGAGCTTGCCCCGGAGAACTGGATCGACATGGGCGGCGCACGCGGCCGCGACCTGCGCAGTTTTACCGAGCGCTACCCGTTTGTCTGCCACGGCCTGTCGCTGTCGCTCGGCGGGCCGTCACCGCTTGACGACATGCTGCTGCACAAAACCCGGCAGTTCATGGAGTTGCATCAGATCGCACTGTTTACCGAGCACCTGTCGTATTGCTCGGACGACGGCCATCTGTACGACCTGCTGCCGATCCCTTTCACGGAGGAGGCCGTCCACTACGTCGCGTCACGCATCCGGCGCACACAGGACATCCTGGAACGCCGCATCGCCATCGAGAATGCGTCGTTCTACGCGGCCGCACCGATCGCCGACATGGACGAAGCCGGCTTTATTCGCGCCGTGCTGCAGGAAGCCGATTGCGACCTGCATCTCGACGTCAACAACGTCTACGTCAACAGCGTGAACCACCGCTACGACCCGGTCGAATTCATCCGCGCCATGCCGACCGAACGCATCGTGTACCTGCACATGGCGGGACATCACAACGAAGCACAGGATCTGATCATCGACACCCACGGCGCCGACGTGATCGATCCGGTATGGTCGCTGCTCGACGAAACCTACCGCATCCACGGCGTCGCCCCCACGCTGCTGGAACGCGATTTCAACATTCCACCGCTGGCCGACCTGGCGCGCGAGGTCGAGCATATCGCGCGCATTCAGGCCACCCACCGTCCGCATGCCTCCGTCGCCCGTGCGTCCTGAATTCCAGCGTTACCAATTCGCCTTCACGGCGCATATCCGCGACCCCAAGGCGAACCCGCGTCCGCACGGCGTGGAGGTGCGGCGCATGAAAATCTACAACACGCTGCTCTACGACAATATCGAGGGATTCCTGCTGGCGTGCTTTCCGGTGTTGCGGCAGGTGCTCGGCACGCGCAGGTGGACACGGCTGGTGCGCGCGTTCTTCAGTACGCATCGCTGCCGCACGCCCTACTTCCGGCAGATCCCCGACGAGTTCATCCAGTTCCTGCAGAACGAATGGAACACGCCGGAAACCTACCCGCCCTGGACGCTCGCGCTGGCGCACTACGAGTGGATCGAACTGGTGTTGTCCGTGTCGGACCGCGTCGCCGATCGCAACATCGACGACGTGGGCGACCTGGTCGATGGTTTGCCCATCCTGAACCCGGTACTGGCCAATCTGCATTACGACTGGCCGGTCCATCGAATCGGCCCGCGCCGCAAGATACGGCCTGCGGACACCTGTCTGCTGGTGTTCCGCGATGCGGCCGATCAAGTGCAGTTCAGCGAGATCAACGCCTTCACCGCGCGCCTGCTGACGCTACTGGAATCCGGCACGCTGAGCGGCCGTGCCGCGCTGGAACGCATCGCCGCCGAAAGCCGCCATCCCGACCCTGCGCTGATCCTGCAGGCTGGCGGCGCGCTGCTGGAGGATATGCGGGCGCGCGGCGCGATACTCGGTACGGCGGTTTCACCCGCTCACGCCCGCTGAAGAACGGGCGTGAGCGGGTGACGCGGCTCAGTGAGGGTGCTGCATCTGCATGGCGCCGCCCATGGCACGCGCTTCGGCCTTCACCTCGACGGTCTGCTGTTTGCCGCCTGATTCGATCACCAGCGTGAGCGGGATGACATCACCTACCGCGATCGGTTTTTTCAGATTCATCAGCATGATGTGGAAACCGCCCGGTTCCAGCGAGACGGTCTTGCCCTTCGGCAGATCGACCGCCTTCACTTCACGCATCCGCATCACGTCGCCATCCATTTTCATTTCGTGCACTTCCACCCGCGGCACGACGCTGCTGGAGACGCCGACCAGGCGCGCATCGGCATCCGACTGGATCTGCATGTAGGCGCCGCCGACGGGCTGGCCCGGCATGGTGGCGCGTACCCATGCATCGGTCACGCTGATATTGGCGGCCCAGGCCGTCTGCGCTGCCAGGCTGAAGACTGCTGCAATCATCCATCCATGTTTCATTCCGGTTTCCTCTTCTCTCAGAAATGCATTGTCAAACCCAGGGTCGCCGCCCAGTCCGCCGTCAGTTGCGTACCGTTCACATTCTGATACAGCGGCAGCTGGACCAGCCCGTAGACCTGGGCATTATGGCCGACCGGCATCGCCAGGCCAGGGGAAAAATACGCATACTTTCCACCGCTGTCGGCCGGTTCGGCATTGCTGCCGGAATCGTGTCCCCGCCAGAGCAGATTGATTTGCGCGAGCGCGTGCACTGCCCCGAGCGGATAGGTCACCCCCGCATCGAGACTGACATGGTCACCCGGCTGGTAATCCTGCCGCTCGCTGACCGCATGCTGCCAGTTCATCTGCGTGTGCCAGCCCGTTTGCGCCAGATGGCCGGAGACGAACCCGCCCGCGATCACGTCGGTGGAACCCGATCCCGGCTGCAATGATCGTTCCGCCAGTTCGCCGTCGGCATTGCGTACCTTGGTCGAACCCGTCGGCAGCTTGACGCCGCCGATCAGGCCGTAGGCCTGGCCGTGCGCGGACTGTGCATCATCCAGCCGCAGATGCGCCAGCACACGCACGTCACCGAGCCGGGTGAAATTCCAGCTTTCCGGTTCGGGGCCGCCAACGCCGTTGAAGACGTGGGAATGGTCACGCGACACCAGCGGGGCCTGCAACGTCACGCCCAGGGAAGAACTGAAGGCATGGCTCACGCTGGCGACCATATTCCGGTTGAGCGTCTTGATCTCGTCGTGTTCACCCGTCACGCCTGCGGCCGTGGTCTTGTCCGTACCGGAACGCAGTTGATTCTGATGGATCATTTCCATGCGCAGGTCCAGGCGTGTGGCGTTTTCCTGCCAGGGTGTCTGGGTATCCCAGTCGGTGTTGATCGTGCAGAACGCCGAACCGCAACTGGCGGCTGCGGCCATCGGGAGAAGCAACAGCGGTAGCGCAAGGCCGGTCTGCCAGGTGGGGTTCATTCGTCACGTCACGCAGGGGTTTCAGTTCGTGCACGATAACAAATTGTCCACCCCCGGCAGTGCGACATATCGTCGCATGTCGTGCGCATGCATCCATCCACCTTTCCTCGACATGCCGCAAACCGCCCGGGCCAGACGCCGTGCGGCATGCGCGAAAGAATGTACGACGGGTTGGCGCCCGGAACGGCATGCAATCGGGGCGTCAACCGCGTGGGTTGCGGCGATTTGTCACATTCTCGGCGGCGCGTGGCTTTTTTAGACTCGGGCAAAATTTCAACAACGCCGAGAAGAACATGCTGTTTCCCCGAAAGCCCCTCCCCTTCGCCCTCTCGCTTGCCCTGTCGGCAATCTGGAACAATGCCGCCGCCCAGAGCGACGCCTCGCCCGTTCTCCCGGAGACGCCGCTCATGACCGTCGTCGTCGTGGGCGCGCCGGATTCCACCGATGCCGAGCTCAACGGCGTGACCCTGGATGCGGCAAGCCTGCAGCCCCTGCATGCCGCCACCAGCGACACGGCCAGCCTGCTCCGGGACGTTCCGGGCCTCAATCTCCAGAGTGCCGGCGGGGTGTCGAGCCTGCCGTCGATTCGGGGCCTGGGCGATGACCGCCTGCGCATCAAGGTCGATGGCATGGACCTGATCGCGTCCTGTCCCAACCACATGAACCCTGCCCTGTCCTACATCGATCCCACCCGCGTCGATGCCATCAAGGTATTCGCCGGCATCACGCCTGTCAGCGTCGGTGGCGACAGCATCGGCGGCACTCTCATCGTGGAATCGGCCAAACCGCAATTCGCCCGCGCCGGCGAAGGCGTCCTCACCCGGGGATCGGTCGGCACCTTCTACCGCAGCAACGGCAATGCCATGGGCGCCAACGCCGCCGTCACGGTGGCCGGCGAAAACCTCAGCGTGACCTATACCGGCTCGACCGCGCAGTCGGACAACTACAAGGCGGGTGACAATTTCAAGACGAGCACGCTCACGGGACGACCCGGACATACGCTGCCGCTCGACGAAGTCGGCTCGTCCGCCTACCGGTCGATCAACCAGGCTCTCGCGATCGCGCTGCGCAATGAGAATCACCTGTTCGATCTGAAGCTGGGCCGCCAGCACATTCCGTACGAGAATTTCCCGAACCAGCGCATGGACATGACCGACAACACGAGCGATCAGGTCAATCTGGGCTACACCGGGCAATATCAGTGGGGCGTTCTGAAGGCGCGCGTCTATCACGAGAAGACCCGGCACGAAATGAACTTCGGCGACGACAAGCAGTTCGTGTACGGCACCGCCCCGGGCATGCCGATGAACTCCGACGGGAAGACCACCGGCGTATCGGTCAACGCGGATATCCGGCTTTCTGAACGCGACACCGTGCGGGTCGGCAGCGAATACCAGGCCTATCGACTGGACGACTGGTGGCCGCCGTCGGGGACGGGCGGCATGTCTCCGGGCACCTTCTGGAACATCAACGACGGCCAGCGCGACCGCTACGCCCTGTTCGGCGAATGGGAGGCGCGCCTCACGCCGCAGTGGACCAGCCTGCTGGGGCTACGCCACGAAACGGTCAGGATGGATGCGGGCAATGCGGCGGGCTACTGCACCAGCGGCATGTGCATGGGCAACCAGCTTGCCGATAGCGCCAGCTTCAACAGCCAGGATCACAGCAGGACCGACCACAACTGGGACCTGACCGCGCTGGCGCGCTACACCCCCGATGCCACGCAGACCTACGAGGCAGGCCTCGCGCAAAAGACCCGCTCGCCCAATCTGTACGAACGCTACACCTGGTCCACCTGGCCCATGGCAGCGATCATGAACAACTTCGTCGGCGACGGAAACGGCTATGTCGGCAACCTCGACCTCAAGCCGGAGGTGGCGCACACGCTGAGCCTTGCCGCCGACTGGCACGATGCCCGGCAGAAAGTCTGGGGCGTGCGCATCGCGCCCTACTACACGCATGTCCGGGACTACATCGACGCACGCTGCAGCAGCGCCAGCTGCCCCGACGGACAATTCAACGTGCTCAAGTACGTCAACCAGTCGGCCCGGCTGGTTGGCGTCGACCTCTCCGGTCATCTCCTCGCCGCCAGCACGCCCGCGTATGGCGATTTCACCGTGAGCGGCATCGTGAATGTCACCCGTGGCGAAAACCGGGATACGGGTGACAACCTGTACAACATCATGCCGCTGAACGCGAAGCTGGCCCTGACGCAAAAACGGGGACGCCTGACCAACACGGTCGAAGCGCAGTTCGTCGCGGCCAAACACACCGTCTCGGATGTCCGGAACGAAGTGGAAACCAGCGGCTACAGCCTATTCAATCTGCGCAGCAGCTACGCATGGAAGCAAGTCCGCCTGGACGTGGGGATCGACAACCTGTTCGACAGGGGCTATGCGCTGCCCTTGGGCGGCGCCTATGTCGGCCAGGGCATGACGATGTCCATCAATGGCATCCCCTGGGGCATCGCCGTGCCCGGCCCGGGTCGCTCGGTCTATGCCGGCGTGAACTACCAGTTCTAGGAATGCCGCAGCGGGCTTTAATCCCCGCCGCAAATCCGGGCCCCGCGCGCTGTGTGCACGGGGCTCGTTTCATTTCAACGCCCCATTCGACAACAGGCGACACGGCAAAAAAATCCCGCCGGGCAGGCGGGACAGGTTTGGAGCAGAGCGCGGGTAAAACGCCTGCACACTTTAAAGACGGCGCACGATGCGCACAATTGGACAAATTGCCGCAGCCCGCGGCACCCGGCGACACGGGTATTACAATGCCGCCATGTCGTCAGCGACCGATTCCACCCTGTTGTCCACCCTGCCCGCGCGTGCCCTGCTGGGGCGTCTGCTGGCGGTGCGCCTCTCGTTGATCGGCGGCTGGGCGGCCGGCATCGTCTGGCTGCACTGGGGCCTGCGCATCCCGATGCCGCTGTTGCCGATGGGTGCGGTCCTGCTGCTCATGGGCATGTTCTCGCTCACCACGGCATGGCGGCTGCGGCTGGACTTGCCCGCTACCCAGATGGAATTTCTGGCCCACCTGCTCGCCGACCTCACCGCATTCGCGGTGCTGGTTTTTTTCAGCGGCGGCGTGACCAACCCCTTCGTCTCGCTCATGCTGGTGCCCGTCGTCATCGCGGCGATCAGCCTGCGCCCGCGCTGGGTGTGGCTGCTGGCAGCCGTGGCGGGCGGCTTCTACGGCCTGCTGCTGTTCTATTTCCAGCCGCTCGCCGTGACCGATCCGATCGCCGCCTACGGCATGCATCTGGGCGGCATGTGGTTCAATTTCCTCATCAGCGCAGGGCTGATCGCCTTCTTCGTCACCCGCATGCATGCCGCCCTGCGCACGCGCGACCAGGAGCTGTCCGCGCTGCGCGAAAAACAGCTGCGCGACGAACGCATCGTCGCGCTGGGCACGCAGGCCGCGCTGGCTGCGCACGAACTCGCCACCCCACTCGCCACCATCCAGACCACGGCACATGAGCTCGCGCGCGAATTCGCCAACGACCCCGACATCGGCGCCGATTGCCATCTGCTCGAAAAACAGGCCCAGGCCTGCAAGCAGATCCTCACCCAGCTTGCCGCACGCGCCCAGGACAGTGCGGCGGCCGCCCATCCGCTCGATGCCTGGCTCGCCACCCTGGTCGAGCGCTGGCAGGTGCTGCGCCCCGATGCCCATGTCCGCTTCACGCTACTGAACGACAGCCGCGACTTCATCCCGCCCGAGGGCCTGGAGCAGGCGATCCTGAACGTGCTGAACAATGCAGCCGACGTGTCGCCCCACGCCGTCGAATTCGCAGCCACCGCCAGCCGCGACGCGCTGGCGATCGATATCGCGGATCGCGGCCCCGGCTTTACGCCCGAACAGAAGGCGCAGGCGGGACGCGTGCTGTTCAGCGGCAAGCCAGGGCGCGGCTGGGGCATGGGCCTCGCGCTCACCCACGCCACCCTGGAACGGATCGGCGGCACGCTGACCCTGGCCGAACGCAACGGCGGCGGTACCCGCGTGCGCATCACCTTGCCTTGGACACATCCCGTATGAACAAGAAATTGCTGATCGTCGAGGACGACGCCGATTTTGCGGCGGCCCTGTCGCGCGCCATGGGCAAGCGCGGCTTCGAGACTGCCGTGGCGCACGATGCGGTAGAAGCCCGGTCCGTGGCCACAGCCTTTTCCCCCAGTCATGCCGTCGTCGATCTGAAGCTGCCGGGCGAATCGGGGCTGGCTGTCGTGGCCGCGCTCGCCGCGCGCACACCCGCGCCTGCCATCGTGGTGCTCACCGGCTACGCCAGCATCGCCACCGCCGTCGAGGCGGTCCGCCTGGGCGCACGACACTACCTGGCGAAACCGGCGGATGCCGACGAGATCCTCGCCGCGCTCATGCGCGACCAGCCCGATGCCGCGCTGGAAGTCAGTCCCGAGCCGCTATCCGTGGCACGGCTGGAATGGGAACACATCCAGAAGGTGCTGAACGAACACGACGGCAACATCTCGGCCACCGCACGCGCATTGAAGATGCACCGCCGGACCCTGCAGCGAAAACTCGACAAGAACCCGCCGAAGGCGGGTTGAACGCCGGGGTCCGTCAGCGCGGGCTAGCCGCCGCTGCCCCAGTCGACCCATCCGGTATACGCCGTCAGCAGCACCAGCAGGCCGAACACGATGCGGTACCAGGCGAACACCGTGAAATCGTGGCGGCTGACGAAGCGGATCAGGCCGCGCACCGCCAGCAGCGCGCTGATGAACGAAGCCGCGCTGCCCACTGCAAACAGGCCGATGTCGTCCGTGCTGAAAAGATGCCGGTTCTTGAAGACGTCGTAGAACGTCGCGGCGAACATGGTCGGGATCGCGAGGAAAAACGAGAACTCCGTTGCCGTCTTGCGCGACAGGCCGAAAAACAGACCGCCGATGATCGTCGCCCCCGAACGCGAGGTGCCGGGAATCATCGCCAGTGCCTGCGCAAATCCGACCTTCAACGCATCGCGCCAGTTCATGTCGTCGACCGTTTCCGCACGGATGACGTGCTTGCGCCGTTCCGCCCACAAAATCAGCACGCCGCCGATGATCAGCGCGGAGGCGACGACGATGGGGTTGAACAGGTAGTACTTGATCTGCTTGATGAACAGAAAGCCCAGTACCGCCGCAGGGAGAAAGGCCACGATCAGGTTGATCGCCAGCCGCTGCGAGGCCGGCTCGGTCGTGACGTTGACCAGCGCATGTCCGAGGCGCGCCCGGTATTCCCACACCACTGCCAGGATCGCCGCGAACTGGATCGCGATCTCGAACACCTTGCCTTTGTCGTCGTTGAAGTTGAGCAGCTGTCCGACCAGGATCAGGTGGCCGGTGCTGGACACCGGCAGGAACTCGGTCAGGCCTTCGACGATGCCGAGGATGAGCGCGTGCAGGAGAATGGTGGGATCGGTCATGGCAAGGGTCTGGGCATGAAAAAAAAAACGCGTCGGGCTGACGCGCTGCGGATTATACGCGGCGCTCATGGCCGCTTCGTGATCGCGGCATTCAGAGGGAAAGCGCTTGTTCAGACTCGCAGGCGGTCACCCGGTTCCGTCCCTGCTGCTTGGACTGGTAAAGGCATTCGTCGGCGGCCGCGATCAGGGCGTCCAGCGTGAGATGGGCGAGCGCACGCTGGGCAATGCCAAAGCTCGCCGTCACCGCGCTTGCGCCGGATTCGTGCGGCACGCGCATGCTCGCGATTGCGGTACGCAACCGCTCCGCCAGCTTTGTCGCCTCATCCCGATCGGTTTCGGGCAGGAACACGATGAATTCCTCGCCCCCCCAGCGGGCCAGCACATCGCCCAGGCGAATGGATTGCCTGAGAATGGCCGCGGTCGCCTTCAGCACGTCGTCGCCGTGTGCGTGGCCATAGGCATCGTTGACCTGCTTGAACAGATCGATGTCGAGCAGCATGACCGACGTGGGATGCCCGTGGCGAATGGCGTGGCTCCACAGTGCGCCGGTCTTGTCGTAAAAGGCGCGCCGGTTGTTCAATCCGGTCAGCGGGTCCATTTGCGCCAGCCGTTCGGCACGCAACCGTTCTTCCTGACCGACGCGCAGCTGGTAGGCCAGCGCCAGGGCAAGCAGCGTGGCGTCGAGCTGCATGCCGATTTCCACGGCACGGAACGTCCAGCTGTTGTGCGGGATGAAGCCCCAGACCGACAAGGTCGTCAGCAGGGCGCCCACCATGGCCGAGAGGGCGGCAATGAGGAAATATTGCGCCGGTTTCTGCCCGGTGCGGACCGAGATGATGCCCAGCAACAGCATGATGCTGCTGAACAGGAACGCGAAGACGAATGCATCCAGCAGCGCATATTTCTGGCTGTCCAGCAGGATGGCCGCCGCCAGCAGAATACCGAAGATGACGCAAAACCCGATGACCGCCTTGCGCACTCGCGGGAAATACACCTGCAGATCGAGAAAGCGGATGGCAAACAGCAGGCCGGACACGCCATACAGGAACATCAGGACCGGGTTGGACCATTGCTGCCAGATGGTCGAATCGGGCCAGAACCAGGCGAAACCATGACCGGTATAGGCGACATTCATGGCGACGAACATCGCCAGGTAGAGCGCATAGTACAGATAGCGCGAGCTACGGAGGCTGGCGAAAAGAATGGCGTTATACGCCATCAGGGCGAGCAGGAAACCATAGACGATGCCATAGCTGAATTCCTGCTGCATTTGCCGGAGCCGCGAGGTTTCCGGGCTCAACAGATAGATCGGCGCGACCATGGGGTCGGGCGTCTCCAGGCGGATGAACACGTCGCTGGTCCCCGGCTCGAACGTATGGTCGAACACGAAGTAACGGCTGTCGACCGGGCGTTGCGCGAAGGGCAGCGTATCGCCGGCCCGGTACCGTTCGACCGTCTTGCCGCGATACTGGACGTAGACCTCGACCTGGTCGAGCCAGGCGATTTCGATGGACAGTCTTTTCTGCAGCGGCGCGGCGGTCGGGTTGTCCACCGCAAAATGGATCCACGCAGACTTCGAACCAATGCCGAAATTCAGGACCGGGCTGTTCCCCGGAGAGAATTGTCCCGCCTGGTAGGCCGCAATCGCGGCCGGCAGGGTGAGCCGCCCATCCTGCTCTTTCAGAAATTCCGTCGACAGGCCAATGGCCGACTCATGATCGAGGACGGCTGACAGCGGCTGGGCAGCCACCGGTACGCTGCCCAGCCAAACCAGCATGGCGACAAGCCGAAAAAGCCATCTGAACAATCTGTTGTACAAGTTCGGCGCCGGTCGTGTACTGGAATGTCAGATCTTGCGGTAGACCTCGGCGCCCTGCTTCACGAACTCGACCGCCTTCACCTCCATGCCCTTCTCGAGGGCTTCGGCTTCGTTCAGGCCCTCCTTCGCGGCAAACTCGCGCACGTCCTGGGTGATCTTCATCGAGCAGAAATGCGGGCCGCACATCGAGCAGAAGTGCGCGACCTTGGCCGACTCCTTGGGCAGCGTCTCGTCGTGGAACGACTTCGCCTTGTCGGGGTCGAGGCCGAGATTGAACTGGTCGTCCCAGCGAAATTCGAAGCGCGCTTTCGACAATGCGTTGTCGCGGATCTGCGCGCCGGGGTGGCCCTTCGCCAGGTCGGCTGCGTGCGCGGCGAGCTTGTAGGTGATGATGCCTTCCTTCACATCATCCTTGTCCGGCAGGCCGAGATGCTCCTTCGGCGTGACGTAGCACAGCATCGCGGTGCCGTACCAACCGATCATCGCGGCGCCGATGCCGGAGGTGATGTGGTCGTAGCCCGGCGCGATGTCGGTCGTGAGCGGGCCGAGCGTGTAGAACGGCGCCTCGGAGCAGGACTCGAGCTGGATGTCCATGTTCTCCTTGATGAGCTGCATCGGCACGTGGCCGGGGCCCTCGATCATGACCTGCACGTCGTGCTTCCACGCCACCTGGGTCAGCTCGCCGAGCGTGCGCAGTTCGGAGAGCTGCGCCTCGTCGTTGGCGTCGTAGATCGAACCGGGGCGCAAGCCATCACCCAGGCTGAACGCCACGTCGTAGGCCTTCATGATGTCGCAGATGTCCTCGAAGTGCGTGTAGAGGAAGCTCTCCTTGTGATGCGCAAGGCACCACTTGGCCATGATCGAGCCGCCGCGGGAAACAATCCCGGTCATGCGGTTGGCGGTCATCGGCACGTAGCGCAGCAGCACGCCCGCGTGGATCGTGAAGTAGTCGACGCCCTGCTCGGCCTGCTCGATCAGCGTGTCGCGGAACATCTCCCAGGTCAGTTCTTCCGCCTTGCCGTCGACCTTCTCGAGCGCCTGGTAGATCGGGACTGTTCCAATGGGTACGGGCGAATTGCGGATAATCCACTCGCGCGTCTCGTGGATGTTCTTGCCGGTCGACAGATCCATGACGGTGTCGCCGCCCCAGCGGATCGCCCAGGTCATCTTCTCGACTTCTTCCTGGATGCTGGAACCGAGCGCGGAGTTGCCGATGTTGGCGTTGATTTTGACGAGAAAATTCCGGCCGATGATCATCGGCTCGGATTCCGGGTGGTTGATGTTGTTGGGGATGATCGCGCGGCCGCGCGCGACTTCGCTGCGCACGAATTCCGGCGTGATCTCGTTCTGCAGGCTGGCGCCGAAGTTCTGCCCGGGATGCTGGCGGTTCATCAGCGCAGCGAGCTTCGCGCCCTGCGGGCCGGATGCCCGCAGCGATTCGAGGTAGGCCGCGCGGTTGTTGTTCTCGCGGATCGCAATGAACTCCATCTCCGGCGTGATGATGCCCTGGCGTGCGTAGTGCATCTGCGTCACGTTCATGCCGGCCCCGTTCGATCCAAGCTTGGCGCGGCGCGGCGTACGGTGCAGGCCGGGGAAGCGCATGGTCGCCAGTTCGGGATTGGCGGCCTGCTGGCGGCCGTATTCGGAACTCAGGTCAGCCAGGATTTCGGTGTCACCACGTGCCTCGATCCAGCGCGTGCGCAACGCCGGCAGGCCGGTGCGGATGTCGATCTTCGCCGTCGGGTCGGTATACGGGCCGGAGCAGTCGTAAACGAAAATCGGCGGATTCGGTTCGGAGTGCGCGCCGCCTGCGCCATTCTCGCCGCTGAACATCAGCGGCGTGTCAGCCTGGCTGATCTCGCGCATCGGCACACGGATGTCGGGCTGACTGCCCTGCACGTAGATCTTGCGCGAGTTCGGAAGCGGCTGCACCGCCGCTTCGTCGACGTGCGCGGTGGCGGCTAGGAATTTGGGGTTGGCGTTCATGGCGGGCGCTCCAGCAGAATTAGGGTGGAGGCCGCTGAGTCAGCCTCGCTGTTTAGTCCACGGGAGGCCTGTCAGCCTCCCTACGGCGGTCTCAACCGCATCAGGTTCGAAGGGTATCTCTCACTCCATTCGGCGTGACGGCCGTCCGGAGACCCCTGGCGAGCGGCTCAAGGTAGCGGAATTGTGGAATAATTGCAAGGCAATCCCCCATCTAACTTATTGATAATCAAGGGCACCGCATGGACATGGAGCAGGCGCGCTACAACATGGTGGAACAGCAGATCCGCCCCTGGGATGTGCTGAATCAGGCGATACTCGACCTGCTGTTCAAGGTGCGGCGCGAAGACTTCGTGCCCGAAGCGCACCAGGCGCTGGCCTTCGTCGACATGGAAATCCCGCTCGGCCACGGCCAGACCATGTGGACGCCCAAACTGGAAGCGCGCGTCATCCAGGAACTCGTCATCCGCCCCACCGACCGCGTGCTGGAAGTCGGCACCGGCAGCGGTTACCTCACGGCCCTGCTGGCCTCCCAGGCGGCCGAAGTAGTGTCGGTGGACATCGTCCCCGAATTCACCGCGGCCGCCACGCAGAAGCTGCGTGCGCACGGCTTCCACAATGTCGCGCTGCATCCCGGCGATGCGGCCCGCGACTGGCCCGACGAAGCCGGCTTTGACGTCATCGTGCTCACCGGCTCGACGCCGCTGCTGTCGGACGCCTTCCGCCGCCGCCTCCATGTGGGCGGGCGCCTGTTCGCCATCGTCGGCGAGGCGCCGGTGATGCAGGCGCAACTCATCACCTGCACCGCTCCCGGCGCCGCACGCAGCGTGACACTGTTCGAGACCTGCGTGGCGCCGCTGCTGAACGCGCCGCATCCGGCCGCATTCGTATTCTGATGCGCCAGTTTCGCCCCCCCGAGCTCGCCGCCCACATCCAGTCCGGCCACACGCCCGTGCTGCTCGACGTGCGCGAACCCTGGGAGTGGAACCTCTGCCGCCTGCCCGGCGCGATCCTGATTCCGATGCGCGAGTTGCCGGCACGCCTGTCGGAGTTGAACAAGAATGCCGAAACAGTCGTCATCTGCCATCATGGCGTACGCAGCTATCACGCGGCGCGCTATCTGGAGACCGCCGGGTTTGTCGACGTCGTCAACCTCGCGGGCGGTGTCGCCGCCTGGGCCGATGAAGTCGATCCGGCCATGCCGCGCTACTGAATACCCTCTACCTAGGACTGGACCCCATGCAATTCAAACCCCTGTCTCTCGCTCTCGCCCTTGCCCTGGCGCCAGCCGCCCACGCAGAAAACCTGTCCGCCGTCTTCCAGGACGCGCAGGCCTACGATGCCCAGTATGCTGCCGCCCGCGCCGCCTACCAGGCCGGCCAGGAGAAGGCGGTCCAGGGGCGTGCGGGACTGCTGCCCAGCGTCAATCTGGGCGGCAACGCCCAGTACAACAAGATCGACTCCAGCCTGCCCGGCGGCGACGCCGACTACGCGTCCAACGGCCTGTCGCTGAACGCCACGCAGCCGCTGTTCCGTAAGCAGAATATGGTGCAGTACGAGCAATCCAAACAGCAGGTCAAGATCGCCGAAATGCAGTTGAAGGTGGCCGAGCAGGACCTGATCCTGCGCGTCGCCCAGGCGTACTTCGACGTACTGCAGTCGCAGGACAACATCGCCTTCATCAATGCGCAAAAATCAGCCATCTCCGAACAACTGGCATCCGCCAAGCGCAACTTCGAAGTCGGCACCGCCACCATCACCGACACCCACGAAGCGCAGGCGCGCTACGACCTCGCCGTGGCGCAGGAAATCGCCGAGCAGAACAGCCTCGCCATCCGTCTGCGCGCGTTGGAAAAGCTCATCGGCAAGCCGCCCGGCGCACTCGACATCTTCGTGGAACCGGGCGCGCTCAAGGTCGAAGCGGAGTCCATCGACACCTGGGCCGCACGCGCCACCGAAGGCAACCTGCAGGCCGAGATCCAGCGCATCGCCAAGACCATTGCCGACCAGGAAGTCGAACGCAACCGCGCCGGCCATTACCCCACGCTCGACGCCGTCGCCGGCTACACCATCAACAACAACCAGAATTTCGGCACGCTGCAGGTGGACACCCGCGCCGCCAGCATCGGCGTGCAGCTCAATCTGCCGATCTACCAGGGCGGCCTCGTCAATTCGCGCGTGCGCGAAGCCGTCGCCAACCAGGAAAAGGCACGCCAGGATCTCGAGGCCGCGACCCGCGACGCCAGCCTGCAAGCCCGCCAGGCCTGGCTCAACGTCAGCAGCGGCGCGGCCCGCGTGAAAGCGCTGGAACAGGCGCTCACCTCCACCCAGGCCCAGCTCGACTCCACCAAGCTCGGCCTGCAGGTCGGCGTGCGCACCAGCCTCGACGTACTGAACGCCGAGCAGCAGGTGCTGTCCGCCCGCCGCGACCTAGCCGGTGCGCGCTACGCCTACCTGTTGGCCGGCCTGTCGCTCAAGGCCGCCGTGGGCAGCCTCAATCCGGCCGACCTCGCCGAGATCGACCAGCACCTGAAACCCGCGATGCAATAAGCCACCGACAGCCTAGACAGGAACGAGCCTGGCCACCCGGGCCGCCGCGCCGCGATGGCGGGCGGCAAAGGCCTGTCCCGCCTCGCCCATCCGGGCACGCGCCGGGGCATCGCCCAGCAGCGCCAGCGCGTCGTGCATCAAGGCCGTCGCATCGTCGACCCGCCGCACCGCACCGGTCTCGATCGCGAGGCGCGTCGCCTCCTCGAAATTGAAGGTGTGCGGCCCCACCAGCACCGGCCGCCCCACGCTCGCCGCCTCGATCAGGTTCTGCCCGCCCAGCGGCACCAGGCTGCCGCCGACGAAGGCCACGTCGCAGGCTGCGTAATATGCGAACAGCTCGCCCAGGCTGTCGCCCAGCAGCACGCGCGTCCGGCTATCCAGCGGCGCCTCGCCCAGCGCGCTGCGGCGCCGGTACGCCAGGCCGGCCGCCTCGATCAGCGCCGCCACCGCGTCGAAGCGTTGCGGATGGCGCGGCACCAGCACCAACAGCACGTCGTCCGGCGCAGTCTCGGCAAACGCGCGCAGCAACGGCGCTTCCTCGCCCTCGCGCGTGCTTGCCGCAAGCAGTACCGGACGCGATCCCCATTGCGCTTTCCACGCCGCCCCACGTGCCAGCAACGCATCCGGCGGCGCGATATCGAACTTGAGATTGCCGGTGACGTGCACGGCCGGCGCACCGAGTGTCCGCAGGCGTTCGGCGTCGGCGTCGGACTGCGCGGCAACGACCGCGATCCGCTGCAGGCACGCCCGCGTCAGCGCCGGCAGCCGCGCGTAACCGCGCGCCGAGCGCTCGGACAGCCGCGCGTTCGCCAGCACGATCGGCACCTGCCCGCGCGCGGCGGCATGGATAAGATTGGGCCACAACTCGGTTTCCATCAGGATGCCGACGCGTGGCCGCACGCGGCGCATGAAGCGCCGCATCGACCCGGCATAGTCGTAGGGCAGGTAGACGATGCGCGCGAAGCTGCCGTACAGCGATTCGGCGGTGGCGCGCCCGGTCGGCGTCATGCAGGTGAGCAGCAGCGGCGCGTCCGGGTGTGCGTCGCGCAGCGCCTGGATGAGCGGCTGCGCCGCGCGCATCTCGCCAACCGACACCGCATGGATCCACAGCGCGCCCGTGACCGGCACCGGGCCGTGCGCCAGGCGTTCGCCCCAGTGCTGCAGATAACCGCGCTCGCGGCGTCCGCGCCACAACAGGCGCAACGGAATCAGTGGCGCCGCCAGCAGCAGGGCCAGCCGATACAGGCTCCAGTCGAATAACAGGCGCAGGGTGGGCATCACCGGATTGTAAATGGGCGAGTGCTAGAATCGACGCCACTCTGGAGGCCCAACAATGAAAATCCTGCTCACCGGCGCGGCCGGGTTTATCGGCATGCACGTCGCGCAAATCCTGCTCAAGCGCGGCGACGAGGTCGTCGGCATCGACAGCCTCAACGACTACTACGATCCGGCGCTCAAGCTCGCCCGGCTCGAACAGCTCAAGCCCTACCCCAACTTCCGCTTCGTCAAGGACGACATCTCCGACCGCATGGTGATGGAGGACCTGTTCGAGAAGGGCCACTTCGACGCCGTCATCAACCTCGCCGCGCAGGCCGGCGTACGCTACTCGCTGAAGAATCCGCATGCCTACGTGCAGTCCAACCTGGTCGGCTTCGCCAACCTGCTCGAAGGCTGCCGCCACCACGGCATCAAGCACTTCGTCTACGCCAGCTCGTCGAGCGTGTACGGCGCCAACACCAAGATCCCGTTCTCGGTGCACGACCCGGTCAACCATCCGGTGAGCCTCTACGCCGCGAGCAAGAAGGCGAACGAGCTGATGGCGCACACCTACTCGCACCTCTACGGCCTGCCCACCACCGGCCTGCGCTACTTCACCGTCTACGGCCCGTGGGGCCGGCCCGACATGTCGCCGTGGCTGTTCACCTCGGCCATCCTCGAAGGCCGTACCATCGATGTCTTCAACCACGGCGACATGATGCGCGACTTCACCTACATCGACGACATCGCCGACGGCACCGTCAAAGTGCTCGACCGCATCCCGCAGGGCAACCCGAACTTCGACCACAAGCATCCCGACCCGGCCACCAGCCACGCGCCCTACCGCATCTACAACATCGGCAACCACACGCCGGTGCAGCTGATGGACTTCATCGGCACGATCGAGAAGGCGCTGGGGCAGGAAGCGAAGAAGAATTTCCTGCCGATGCAGGACGGCGACGTGCAGGCGACCTACGCGGATGTGGACGATCTGATCCGTGACACGGGATTCAAGCCGGCGACGACGCTGGAGTATGGGATCGGGAAATGGGTGGAGTGGTATCGGGGGTACAAACAGCTGGACTGAGCAGAATATATGGCAGTAGTTCTCTATCCCATAGACGGGGCAACACATGACCGAACAACAAGAACAGCGATTCGCAACTCTTAAGCTACCAAAACGATACGAGGCATTAGAACGTGAAGCGACCCAAAGCGATGCTGATCTTGGCCGAATTGTCCAACGCGTCGACACTGCCGCTTCGAGAGTGGAAACTCTCCTACGACAGGTCCGCGATGGCGGTCTCGGAAGGTTTGAAGTCTTTCTTGGTCCGTCTGGCTCCGGCAAAACAACTTTCTTTAAGACGCTGACACGGTTCTTTTCCGGGACTGAGGTGCACGAAATTCCAAACGGAATGCCTCTTGAGGATATTGCGAATCACATCCGAACCCACAACTACAAAAACAATGGTCGGCAATTATGGGTTCTAGCCGATAGGGATAATCCAACACTAAGGCCTGAAGAAGCTTTCAGATTCTTTGAAACGCTTCGGGTCCTGTTTCGTGAAGACGCCGGAAAGGTTGTAATTTGTTGGCCAATTACAGACGTGCCACAAGCCGAACTCCTTTCAAAACAAGCTTGGGAGGTTGGTCGAGATAGTGTCGTCGATCTGAACAAGGGGCTATACCGCTTCACCGGGCCTAGCAAAAGCGACTTCCTGGACATCGCGGACTTAACCGTGCGGACGCTGATTGGTCAAAGTCTAGAGGTTTTTGGTATCTCGAAAGAGATCGCTGAACCGCTTGCCGCACAATCCGAAACAATTTCTGAATTCTATTCACGGCTTGAAGCAAAGTCTGCGGAAATCAACGGGCTGTATCGCGACCTTCTAAAGGAACGTCGGATACCGAACATTTGGATTCTTGTTGCTGGCGACGATAGTAAAGATCTGAATTTAACCATCGCCAATCTGACACAAGGCACTCAGAATTACGTCGACATTGATCAAATCATTTCCTACTTAGACCACCCGGAATTAGATGCGGCATATTTAAAGGAATGGAAGAAACGCAGGAGTCAGGTTGCTTTTATCCTTCGTATGCTCGATGTACGTGTATTCGAACTTTCGCCTAACGCTTCTCTCTCAGCCGTTCGGGCATTCGGTGATGACGACCTACGAAAAACACTAAAGTTACAGAAGGCGTCGGAAGCCGTAGCAGCAGAAACACTGAGAAAGACCTCGTTCATACAGGCCATCATTGATCCTTCCTATTCACGCACCCCCTATTCGAAGGCAACAGACCAACAGGCATCTCACGAATACAGGCGTATCCAAGTTCGCGCAGGATCAGACGACAAAAGGCTCAATAAAGCGCTTGCTGCAGCCATCAGGGCAGCTCTTTCACAAGACGGAGTAGCCGTCGAAATCAAGGCAGAAAAGCAAGCTACGGATAGCAATCTAAAGCCTGACATTCACGTCACGATGCCTTCAGGACGAATCTATTGTCTTGAACCTACATGGAGATCGACTGGAAAGGGCATCGACGGAGAATTAGCCGATCGACAAAATACCCTTACGGTTGGTCATATCCGAAAGTATCTGCTTGAAAAGGTTCTTGGATATGTCAACGACCTCAATCTCTGACACGAGCACTAAATTGGTCAGCCTCGTGTTGTTTTTTTAATCCGCACAGGCGTCAACCAAAGCCAAGTTTCCGGTCTGATCAACATATTCCCGGGTGCAATCCATACAAGGATGGTGTCAGATCTTGCTTTTTGCCACCCCCGAATTACGCTGCCGACGCCAGCGCTACGCAGCCTTCAAATCCAGCAAAGCCTCCGGATGCGCAATCGCAACACGAAGCAGCGTTTGCGCCGCGCCGGTGGGTTTGCGGCGGCCTTGCTCCCAGTCTTGCAGCGTGCGGGTCGACACTCCCATCAGGCTTGCCAGTTCGGACTGAGACATTCCCAGTCGGCTACGTGCCTCGGCGATGGGCGACAGGGCAACCTGGGTTTTCCGGGCGCCCTTGCCCGCCTTCATCTGACGGACGGAATCCAGCAAATCCTTCTGGAACTGTTCCATTTCCTTATCCATGCTCTATGGCCTCTCGCAGTTGTTTCAAAAATGACACGGGCAGGTTGTCGAACTTCGCTTTCACGTACACCATCAACAACCAGATTTCGCCGTGCTCCAGCTGGTTGAAATAAATGACCCGCGCACCGCCGCGTTTGCCCATGCCGGGGCGCGTCCACCGGACTTTACGGCAGCCGCCGGAACCCGGAATGACATCGCCCGCGTCCGGGTTGACGGCCACCCAGTCGATGAACGCGATACGCTCGGCATCCGTCCAGACCTGGGCTGCCGCACGCACGAAAACGTCCGTTTCGATGACGGTATACATTGAACAATGATACGGCACTGCCGTATTGTAGGCAATATCGAAAAACCGTCGCTTTCGGGCAGCAATATCCGCCTGCCAGCCGCCACTTCGCCATCCACACAGATGAATAGCAAATCAAAGGGGCCTGGCTCGATCTATCCACCGAACCAAGCCCCTAAATTTCCATTGATGTGAAGAATTGTTGTGTGCTGGACCTAGACCTTGGCGGGATAGGCCTCCTTGGCGTGCCGCGCCGCTTCGAGTTCCACGGGATCGTAGGCCTTGCCGGACCACAGCATCTCGTAGGCGATTTCTTCGTTGCCGTTTTCGCATAGTTCGAGCGCCCGCCGGAACAGGGGTTGGAAGGTCTCCGACTTGTGCGAGCGCTCGTGGAGTTCGAAGGTCGTCCAGAACGTCACGATCAGCGCTTCGCGGCCTTTCATGGGGCTTTCGACCGCCTGCCCGATGGTCGAGCCTTCATTCGACACCTGGCCGGAGTTCAACGCGACGAAACCGCCGACGAAACCCGTGTCGGAATGATAGGTCTTGACGTTTTCGCAGAGGAAGGCCACGCGCTCCTGCAGGTCCTCGACGCTGTATTCGGGTTTGAGCACGACGCGGTTCACGGTCACAATGCCGTCGGGGGGGAAGTTCGCGATCAAGCCATTCATTTTCTGCTCCTGTGGTGATTGAAAAACATGCCAGTTGAGTGCGGCCACAGGATATGAAGCGAAGAACTATTTATCAAACGATATTTATCGGCACTTACTATCGTATTAATCGATATATTACGCGGCCGGCCGGCCGTGCGAAGAACCTTTATCGGCTCGATGACTCAGCCCATACTGACCGATTCGCCCTTGCCCGATGTCGATTCAGCCATTTGAAACCGCCACCCCACCTTCAACGATGAATCCCGCCACGGTTAAACGCTACCTGCCCTGGGTCGTGGCCGTGGCGCTGTTCATGGAGCAGCTGGACACCACCATCGTCAACACGGCGGTGCCGGCGATGGCGGAAAGCCTTCAGGTGACGCCGCTGAGCCTGAAGGCGGTGGTGGCGAGCTACATCCTGAGCCTGGCGGTGTGCATCCCGGTGAGCGGCTGGATGGCGGACCGCTACGGCACACGGCGCGTGTTCAGCATTGCAGCCGGCCTCTTCACCTTTTCCTCGGTTCTGTGCGGCCTGGCGCTGAACGCGCCGATGCTGGTCGCGGCGCGCATTCTGCAGGGCGTGGGCGCAGCGATGATGATGCCGGTGGGCCGGCTGACGATCATCCGCACGTTTCCCAAATCGGAACTGCTGCGGGCGATGAATTTCGTCATCATCCCGGCGCTGATCGGCCCGCTGCTCGGGCCCACGGTCGGCGGCCTGATCGTGCACTGGGTCTCCTGGCGCTACATCTTCTTCGTCAACGTGCCGATGGGCCTGCTGGCGCTGTGGCTGGCGCATCGCCACATGCCGGATTATCGCGGCGACGCGGCACGTCCACTGGATGTCGTCGGCCTGGTCCTGTTCGGCAGCGGCACGGCGCTCTTGTCCTGGCTGCTGGAAATCTTCGGCGAACACCGGATCGACGCCACCTCGGCGGCCGTGTTGCTGCTGCTCTGCGTGAGCCTGCTGGCCGCGTATGTATGGCACGCCCGCGAGACGCCCCATCCGTTGTTGCGCCTGAGGCTGTTCCGGGTACGCACGTTTCGCATCTCGGTGATGGGCGGTTTCGTCACGCGGCTGGGGGTGGGCGGGATGCCGTTCCTGCTGCCGCTGCTCTACCAGCTCGGCCTGGGCCTGCCGGCATGGCAGTCGGGCCTGCTGATGATGCCGGCCGCGGCGGCGGCCATGGGCATGAAAATCATTGCCCCGCGCGTGCTGGCGCGCTTCGGCTACCGCCGCATCCTGATCGTGAATACGGTGATGATCGGCTGCGTCATCAGCCTCTTCTCGCTGGTGAACCCGGCCACGCCGATCGCGCTGATCGTGCTGCTGGGCCTGTCCATGGGCTTCTTCAATTCGCTGCAGTTCACCAGCATGAATTCGATGGCCTACGCCGATATCGATACGCCCGATTCGAGCATGGCCAGCACGATCGCGAGTTCGCTGCAGCAGATGTCGATGAGCTTCGGGCTGGCGTGCGGTTCGCTGATCGCCGGCTGGTATCTGGGCGACCTGCCGCAAACCGACCGCGTGGCGGTGACGACCGCGCTGCACCATGCCTTTTTGACGCTGGCCGGGCTGACGATCCTCTCGTCGCTGTCGTTCTGGTCGCTTCGCCCCGGGGATGGCGAAAGCGTCAGCCGGGGATCGGTGCGCGTGGTGGAATGAGCGCGGTAAAACGGGCCGCCTGCGCGATCCGCCGCCGACCTATCGCTCCACTTCCTGCGCGCTGATCATGTTCTGGTAGAGCAGCGCCGAGATGACCAGCGTGTCCTGGCTGTTCACGTTGTCGAACGACACCCCGTGCAGGAGGGTGGGGTTTTCATCCACCGTCGGGCGCGACGCATTCACCGAACGAATCGTGCAGTCCAATACGAGCACATGCTCGGCATCGCCGATCTTGACGCGGAATTTGAGCGTGAGCGGGCTGCCCACGTCGCCCATCTTTTCGCTGGCGGCGAGCAATGCGCCGCCGAGGCTGATGTCGCGCGCAACGCAGGCATGGCCACGGCCCCTTTCGGCGGTGGCATGACAGATGATATTGATCCGCCCGCGCGAACTGCCGCGCACGACCAGTCCGCGCACTTCCTTGGGATAGGCGAGATGGAGGTGCGGGTAGGGCGTATTGGTGACGCGCTTGGCCATCGAGGTGAAGGCGTAGGCCGTTTTCCCGCTGAACAGGCGCACGACGAAATCCTGCCCTTCACGCACCAGCATCAGGCTGCCATTGATGATGGGCGTGGTCACGATGACGCTCTGGCCTTCCAGGTAACCGATCAGGGTGACGAAGCAGCGGGACGGTTCGACATCGGACTGGAACTGCAGCTGTATCGTATCGCCGATACCCAGCTTGATCTGGTCCAGCGACAGCACCCCGGATTCGCGCTGGGGCGAGGCCGGCTCGACTTTGCCGGCTTTGGCGGATGAATCCTCCGGGCCGCCGGATGTTGGCTTGTCTGGGGCGGTTGATTTGTGCTGTTCTGACATGGCGCGTCCACGTGACAATTTTCTCGATACGGCATGACGGTACGTCAATTTGCCAAGGCCCGCATCGGGTTCCCGGGCGGACGCAATTCGACGTTTCGCCTGATGCCTCCTGGTCATCATAACGATACCGGCCATCGGCGATTCCTCTCCCCTTGCCGTGCCAGCCTTCCAAGTAAACCACACTCGCCGTGTCTCGTTCACATGCGGCATGCCAGCCTGTCGTCATATGACGACAGGCTCAATCCGTCCTATCTTTTTGTTTTGTAGGAATATTCCAAAAATAGGCTGATTCCGATGTCGTCATCAGGCGACGTTTTGGCCTGTTTTTCTTCTTGGCCGAGCCTGCTGAATTTCTTACACGACTGTTTATCAACGGGTTTTCTGTGCTGGCCCATCTGTTGCTATTCCACCCGTGCGTCCAGTTCCGGCCGCAACCACACCAGAGCGTTTCACCCAGATTCACCCAGATACAGAGAGAGACCCTACCCATGCTCAAATCCTTCATGCAACCCGGCACTGCCAGCAATTCACGAACTGATTCGACCCGGACGGGCCATTCGGGATATCCGAGCAAACCGGCCGAAGCCGCCAAGCCGGCCGAGCCCGCCAAAGTGGAAACGGCTCCGGAAGCCATCCCGTCCACGCGCAACGAAGAGGGCAGCAAACTCATCGTCGGGCCGAACATCAAGCTGAAGGGCGCCGAGATCACCGATTGCGAAATCCTGGTGGTGGAAGGCCGCGTGGAAGCGTCGATGAACAGCCGCGATATCCGCATCGCCGAAGGCGGCGTGTTTTCGGGCAAGGCCGAGATCGACGTGGCGGAAGTGCACGGCACCTTCGAGGGCGAGTTGACCGCCCGCAAGCGGCTGGTGGTCTATGCCACCGGCCGCGTCAACGGCACCATCCGCTACGGGGCCTTGATGGTCGAGGAAGGCGGCGTCATCACCGGCAACATGGCGATGCATACGGCCGGCCCCAGCCTGGCCAAGCTGCCGGATGCCGCGGCGCCGGCCCCGGTGTCCGAAGCGGTTCAGGAGAAGGCGGCGGAGCTCGAAGAGATTCGTTCCGCGTCCACGTTCGGCCGCAACCAGCGACGCAACTGACGAACCTGAGGCAGGGCTGTCTGCGATAGGCGACAGCTCCGCCCGCATCTTCGGGGACGCTCGACGCCCCACCCCATCCTTGCCCCATATCGGCTATCAGGCCTGCTGAACCAGTGCGGAAAACGAACCGCCGGACTGAACTCGGATCGGTCGGATTGCTCCAATCCCCGGCAGCCTGCTCACGTCATGCAGGTTCGATGCGCTGGGGCAGCCCCATGTAAACAGGGCTTCACGAAAACTTCATTTCCCCGGGCGCTCATTCATGCGAACGTTCCTGCGGGCTGGCTTGTCAAGAAATCGGCGCGGCCCCCGGCCGCGTTTTTGCCGCTTTGGCTGCCGTCATGGGTCCCGTATGTTCATCGTTGCGCTCGCTTGTGTCCTGCTCCTGGCCTTGACCACCGTCACCCACTACGAGGCGCTTAGCAGCCTCAACACGCGGCTGGTGTCGCTCGCCATTCCCAACCGCAGCAAGCTGCTGGTCGTCATCTCGACGGCCTTCATGGCCCATGCGCTGGAAATGACGCTTTACGGTCTGACCATCTATCTCCTGACGAAATATTTCGGGGTAGGCGCCCTCAGCGGGCCGTCCGGCCATTCATTGGCAAGCTGTCTTTATTTTTCTGCGGAAACCTATACTTCGCTCGGCTTTGGCGATCTCACGCCCGTCGGTCAGATCCGGATGATTGCCGGGGTGGAAGCGCTGAACGGCCTGCTGCTGATCGGCTGGTCGGCGTCGTACACCTACATTGCCATGGAGCGTTTCTGGAACCTGGACGCGGCGCGGCGCCACCAGTGAGCGTGAGCGCGCGGGCATCGGGAGGCCGGCTTTTCCACGGCGCGCCGGGTCAGCCGTTCGAGGCCGCCAGCGCCTCCGCCTGGTCCACACGCTCCCAGCTGAAGCCCGGCTCGGCCCGCCCGAAGTGGCCGTAGGCTGCGGTCTTCCGATAGATCGGGCGACGCAGGTCAAGGCTTTCGATGATGCCGCGCGGGGTGAGCCTGAAGGTGCGGCGCACCATGGCTTCGAGGGTATCGTCCGTCATGGTCCCGGTGCCGTAGGTTTCGATCAGGAGGGACACCGGCTCGGCCACGCCGATGGCATACGCCAGCTGGACCAGGCAGCGTTTGGCATAACCCGCCGCCACGAGATTCTTGGCGATGTAGCGCGCCATGTACGCCGCCGAACGATCGACCTTGGTGGGATCCTTGCCCGAAAACGCACCGCCGCCGTGGGGGCAGGAGCCGCCATAGGTGTCGACGATGATCTTGCGCCCGGTGAGGCCGGTGTCGCCGTTGGGGCCGCCGATCTCGAACGGGCCGGCGGGATTGACCCACAGCTTGAAACCCGGCGTGCGCAACGCCAGAGGCACCAGCGGGTCGACGATCTCGCGCGCGACTTCCTGCGCGACCCACGCGGGGTCGAGGTCGCGCTCGATCTGGGTGGAGATGACCACGTTTTCCACGCCGGCCACCCGCTGCCCTTCATAGGCCACCGTCACCTGGCTTTTGGCATCGGGGCGCAGCCAGGGCAAGGCGCCAGACTTGCGCAGTTCGGCCTGTTTCTGCACCAGGCGATGCGCCAGCCAGACCGGATAAGGCATCAGGTCGGGTGTTTCGTCGCAGGCATAGCCGAACATCAGGCCCTGGTCGCCGGCGCCGATGTCGCCGCCCGCGAGCGTGATGCCCTTGTGGATCTGGATGGACTGGTGGTTGAAGCGCACCTGCACTTCGCAGGTGTTGGGGTCGATGCCGGTTTCGGTGTCGCGATAGCCGATGTCGCGCAGCACCTGGCGGGCGATCCCCTCGGCACGCTCGCGAACCTCGTCGAACAGTTCCTTGCGGACGGTCTTGAACTCGCCGGCGATCACCACCAGGTTGTCGGCGACGAAGGTTTCGCAGGCCACCTTGGCTTCGGGCTCCTCGGCCAGAAAAGCGTCGAGGATGGCGTCCGAGATCTGGTCGGCGATCTTGTCGGGATGGCCTTCCGAGACGGATTCGGAGGTAAACAGATGGCGGCGGGAATTCATGGTCGGTTTCCTGTACAGCGTGATGCGAAGAAGGATTTAAGCCTCGCGTGCCGCGAGGCGCCACAGCGACGTGACCTCGGCGGCGCGGGCGGCGTGGAGCGGGTCGGTTTGATCGGCGGCGCGCGGGTGCGTAGGGTGGGTGTCCAGCCGCGCCACGACCTTCAATCCGGCGGCGTCGAACGCATCGAGCAGCCATGCGCGCGTGCGCAGGCCCAGATGCTCGGCCAGGTCCGACAGGATCAGCCAGCCTTCGCCGCCCGGCTCCAGATGTGCCGCCAGCCCGTTCAGGAAGCCAAGCAGCATGCGGCTGTCCGGATCGTAGATCGCGTGTTCGAGCGGCGAATGCGCGCGTGCGGGCAACCAGGGCGGATTGCAGACGACGAGGGGCGCACGCCCCGGCGGGAACAGATCGGCCTCGACGACGTCCACCCGTCCCTTCAGCCCGAGCCGGGCGATATTCTGGCGCGCACACGCCAGGGCGCGCGGGTCCTGGTCAGTGGCGACGACGTGCTTGACCCCGCGGCGCGCCAGCAGCGCCGCCAGCACGCCCGTTCCCGTGCCGATGTCGAAGGCGAGCGCCGACGCAGGCAGCGGTGCCTCAGCCACCAGCTGCAGGTATTCGCCGCGCACCGGCGAAAACACGCCGTAGTGCGGGTGGATGCGTTCGCCGAGCGCCGGAATGTCGACGCCTTTCTTGCGCCACTCGTGGGCACCGATCACGCCGAGCAACTCGCGCAGCGAGACCACCGACGGCACGTCGCCCGCGCCATAGGCCTCGGTGCAGGCTTCCTTCACATTCGGCGCGCGCCGCAAGGGAATGCTGTAATCCGCTTCCAGAGGCAGCAACAGCATGCCGAGGGTGCGGGCGCGCTGGGACTGGGCCTGGCGATAAAAATTGAAGGCCTCGATCGGCGACGCGGCGGGCTTGCGCGGCTTGCGGTCGATGCGACGCGCCATGGCCTGCAGCAACTGGCGCGCATTCTGGAAATCGCCGCGCCACAGCAGCGCAGTGCCCTCGCTGGCCAGGCGATACGCCGCATCCGCCGCGAGGCGGTCGTCCGCAAGCATCACGCGTTTGGGTGGCGGCGATCCGCTTTCCGAGCGCCAGCGGGCGGTCCGGCTCGCGTCGGCCTCGGTCCAGTTCAGCACGGCAGGAGGTGCGTCAGGTTGAGGTTTCGTCACAGCTTCGCGCTGCGTCCGCCGTCCACCGCCAGGATCTGTCCGGTCACGTACTGGGTATCCATCGCGAAGAAACGCACCGCCAGCGCGATATCGTGGGGATCGCCGGCGCGCTTCAGCATGGTGTGCGAGACGATGCGCTGGCGCGAGACCTCGTCGAAGTTCGCGTCGTCCTCAGGCCACATGATCGGCCCAGGCGCGATACCGTTGACGCGTACTTCCGGCGCGAGTTCGCGCGCCAGCGACTTGGTGAGCCCGACCAGGCCGGCCTTGGCGACGGAATAGACGACATAGCTTTTCATCGGCCGTTCGGCGTGGATGTCGGTGATGTTGATGATGCAGCCATGGCGCTTCTTCAGTTCGGGCGCGGCGGCCTGCGACAGGAACATGGGCGCCTTGAGGTTGCTGCCCATGAGGTCGATCCAGTCTTTTTCGCCGATGGAGCCGACCGGCGTGGGGTAGAAGCTCGACGCGTTGTTGAGCAGCACGTCGAGGCCGCCGAAGGTGGCGACGGTCTGGTTCACCAGTGCAGGCAGGCCGTGGGTGTCGTTCAGATCGGCCTGGATCAGCGCCACCGAATCGGGGCGAAGGGCATTGAGTTCGTTCTGCAGCGCGCGCGCCTCGGCCGCCGAGCTGCGATAGTGGATCATCAGGTTGGCGCCGGCCGCATGCAGCAGGCGCGCCGAGGCCGCGCCCACACGCCTGGCCCCGCCGGTAATCAATACGACTTTGCCATGCATCGGGATTCGCCCTTATAGTCACTCGATTCTGGATTATCCAGCCATTGCGCATTATCCCCGAACTCGATGCTGCCCGTCCCGACTCCCGACGCCTTTGCGCACAGCCAGCGCGTGACCGCGCATCTGCATGCGCTGATCGACGACGCGGGCGGCTGGATTCCGTTCTCGCGCTATATGGAAGCCGCGCTCTACGCGCCGGGACTGGGCTACTACGCCGCCGGCGCGGCGAAATTCGGCGCGGCAGGCGACTTCGTCACCGCGCCGGAACTGACGCCGCTGTTCGGCCGCACGCTGGCGCAGGCGATTGCACCGGTGCTGGCCGAGACCGGCGGCGAGGTGCTGGAACTGGGCGCAGGCAGCGGCCGGCTGGCGGCGGACGTGCTGGGCGAACTGGAACGGCTGGGCACCTTGCCGGCACGCTATGACATCCTGGAAGTCAGCGCCGACCTGCGTCAGCGCCAGCAGGAGACGCTTGTGCGCGAACGACCGCATCTGTGCGAACGGGTGCAATGGCTGGATGCGCTGCCCGATCACTTCCGGGGCGTGATCCTCGGCAACGAGGTGCTCGATGCGCTGCCGGTGGAGCTGGTGCATTGGACGGAAGACGGCGCGCAGACGCGCGGCGTGGTGTGGGAAGGAAAGTCCTTCGCATGGCAGGACCGGCCCATCGCCGACGCCGCGCTGCGCGCCCGCGCCGGGACGATCAACCAGGCACCCGGCTATCTGTCCGAGATCAATCTTGCCGCCGACGCCCTGATCGCCTCGCTCGCCCGCGTGCTCGATCATGGCCTGATCCTGATGATCGACTATGGCTTTGCCGCCGCCGAGTACTACCATCCGCAGCGCCACATGGGCACGCTGCGCGTGCATATCCGTCACCATGCGCTCGACGATCCGTTTTATCTGCCGGGCCTGTGCGACCTCACCGCGCACGTCGATTTCAGCGCGGTAGCGCGTGCGGGACAGGACGCCGGACTGGCACTCGCGGGCTACGCGAGCCAGGCGAATTTCCTGCTGGGAAGCGGGTTGACCGAATTGCTGATGCAGACGCCGCCTGCGGATGCGGCGGCTTATCTACCGCAGGCCAACGCCGTGCAGCGCCTGGTGTCGCCCGCCGAGATGGGCGAGCTGTTCAAGGTGATCGGTTTTGCCAAGGGCGATCTCGCCCCGCTTGCCGGTTTTGCGCGTGGCGACCGCCGACACACGCTTTGAGATAATCTTTCGGGCCGTTCGTCCTAACTTAGCCAAGAGAGTCTAACCGTAATGCCGTTCGGGCTGAGCTTGTCGAAGCCTGTCCTGAGCTTGCCGAAGCGACCCTGTGCCCACCCGGACATGCCCTTCGACAGGCTCAGGGCGAACGGCTCAAGGCTCAGACCAGCGGCAACTGCGCGTCCTCTTCCGGCGGCAGGCGCGTCACCCGCACCGCATGCAACCGACGGCTGTCGGCGCGCAAAATGCTGAACTGGAAGCCATCGAATTTGACCGACTCGCCGCGCTTGGGCAGATGGCCGAAGCGCGAGACGACGAGGCCGCCGACGGTATCGAACTCCTCGTCGGAGAAATGCGCGCCCAGGGCCTGGTTGAAATCGTCGATTTCGGTGCCTGCCTTCACGCGGAACACGTCTTCCTTCTCGCGGATGATGTTGTCCTCGGTCTCGTCGAAGTCGTATTCATCCTCGATGTCGCCGACGATCTGCTCGAGCACGTCCTCGATCGTCACCAGCCCGGCCACGCCGCCGTACTCGTCGACGACGATGGCGATGTGGTTGCGGTTGGAGCGGAATTCCTTCAACAACACGTTGAGCCGCTTCGATTCCGGGATGAACACGGCGGGCCGCAGCATGCCGCGGATGTCGCTGTCGGATTCGGCATAGTGCCGCAGCAGGTCCTTCGCCAGCAGGATGCCGATGACGTCGTCACGATCCTTGTCGATGACCGGGAAGCGCGAGTGCGCGGTCTCGATGACGAAGGGGATGAAGACCTCGGGCGCGTCATTGATGTCGATGACGTCCATCTGTGCGCGCGGAATCATGATTTCGCCGACGCGCATCTCGGATACCTGCAGCACGCCCTCGATCATCGCCAGGGCGTCGGCATCCATCAAACTGTTTTCGTAGGCGCCATGCAGCAATTCGATCAGCTGTTCACGGTCTTCGGGTTCACGCATCAGCCAGTGGGAGATGCGTTCGAGCAGGCTCGGTTTGGGGGGACTACTGTCGGACTCCATTTTCGTCAGGAAATGAAAGATAAGGATTATGAATGCGGAATCGCCTCAGTATAACGGCTTCGCGCGATTCCATGATGTCCGCGTCGGCCGGGTCGATGTGGTCGTAGCCCTGCAGGTGCAGCACGCCATGGACGGTCATGTGCGCGTAATGATCCTTCAGCGGTTTGCCCTGCTCGCGCGCCTCGCGCTCGACCACGGGCGCGCAGATCACCACGTCGCCGCCCAGCACGCCGGGTGAAACTTCGCCGTACTCGAAGGTCAGCACGTTGGGCACGTAACCCTTCTTGCGGTAGTCCTGGTTGAGCGCCTGCGCCTCCTCGGCGTCGACAATGCGCACGGTGATCTCGGCAGCATGTTCCAGCGCGGCGGCGACCCAGCGGCGGATCTGCGCGCGACTTGGCAGGTTGTCGGCGTCGCTGGCGAATTGCACCGCCAGGCTGAATTCAGCACTCAATGCTTGTCCGTCTCTGCGCGGCGCGCGGCGTAGGCGTCGACGATGCGGCCGACCAGCGGGTGGCGCACCACGTCCTCCGACTGGAAGTGCGTGAAGGCGATGCCGCGCACGCCTTCCAGTACGTCGTTGGCGTCCATCAGGCCGGATTTCACGTGCTTGGGCAGGTCGATCTGCGTCGGGTCGCCGGTCACCACGGCACGGGCGCCGAAGCCGATCCGGGTGAGGAACATCTGCATCTGCTCGGGCGTGGTGTTCTGCGCCTCGTCGAGGATGATGAAGGCGTGGTTGAGCGTGCGCCCGCGCATGAAGGCGAGCGGCGCCACCTCGATGGCGTGGCGCTCGATCAGCCGCGTCACCTTGTCGAAGCCCATCAGGTCGTACAGCGCGTCGTAGAGCGGGCGCAGGTAGGGATCGACTTTCTGTGTCAGGTCGCCCGGCAGGAAGCCGAGGCGCTCGCCCGCTTCCACCGCGGGGCGCGTCAGCACCAGGCGCTTGACCTGCTCGCGCTCGAGCGCGTCGACCGCGCAGGCGACGGCCAGATAGGTCTTGCCGGTGCCGGCCGGACCGATGCCGAAGGTGATGTCGTGGCTGCGGATCTGCTCGATGTATTCACCCTGGCGCGGCGTGCGTGCACGCAGGTCGGCGCGGCGCGTGCGCAGCGCGGGGCCTTCCTCGTCGGCACGGCCGCGGGTGAGTTCGACCAGACCGAGCTGGATGTCGTCGAGGCTCAACTCGTCGTGTGCGCGGTTGTAGAAATGCTCGATCGCCTGCGCGCCCTTCTCGGCCTGCGCGGCGTCGCCAGTGAATCTAAAACTCGAGCCGCGGCGGCCGATGGTGACATCGAACGCGGCCTCGATCTGACGCAGGTTCTCGTCCATGGGGCCGCACAGGTTGGCCAGCCGCCGGTTGTCTTCCGGGGCGAGACGCAGTTCAACGATGTCGGTTTTCAAGCGGTTTCGCTCTCGGTGATCGCCACTTCGCCGCGCAGGCTGTGCGGGTAGGCTGCGGTGATGGTGACGTCGACGAACTGCCCGATCAGGCGCGCGTTGCCCGGGAAGTTGACAATGCGGTTGTTGTCAGTGCGGCCGGCGAGCTCGTCGGCGTTCTTGCGGGCGTGGCCTTCGACCAGCACGCGCTGCACGGTGCCGACCATGGCCTGGTTCACCTTCTGCGCCTGCGCCTCGATCTGCGCCTGCAATTTCATCAGTCGCTGCGTCTTCAGTTCGGCTGTCACGTCATCGGGATAATCCGACGCCGGCGTGCCTGGGCGCTTGCTGTAGATGAAGGAGAAGCTGGCGTCGAAGTCGAGTTCGCGGATCAGTTTCATCGTCGCCTCGAAATCGGCCTCGGTCTCGCCCGGAAAGCCGACGATGAAGTCCGACGACAGGCAGAGGTCGGGCCGCTGCTCGCGCAGCTTGCGGATGATGGACTTGAATTCGAGCACCGTGTGGCCGCGCTTCATTGCCGCGAGGATGCGGTCGGAGCCGGACTGCACGGGTAAATGAAGATGCGACACCAGCTTGGGCAGCTTGCCGTAGCACTCGATCAGCCGCTGCGTCATTTCGCGCGGATGGCTGGTGGTGTAGCGGATCCGTTCGATGCCGGGAATCTCGTGCACCATCTCCAGCAGGAAGGCGAAGTCGGCGGTGCCGCCTTCGTGCAGCGCACCCTGGTAGGCGTTGACGTTCTGGCCCAGCAGGGTGACTTCCTTGACGCCGCGTCCGGCAAGATCAGCCACTTCGGCGATGACGTCGTCGAACGGGCGCGAGACTTCCTCGCCACGCGTGTAGGGCACGACGCAGAAGGTGCAGTACTTGGAACAGCCTTCCATGATCGAGACGAAGGCCGATGCGCCTTCGACGCGCGCGGGCGGCAGGTGGTCGAACTTCTCGATTTCGGGAAAGCTGATGTCCACCTGGGCGCGCCCGGTCTCGCGCTTTTTGGCGATCAGTTCGGGCAGCCGGTGCAGGGTCTGCGGACCGAACACGACGTCGACGAAGGGCGCGCGCGACACGATCGCCGCGCCTTCCTGGCTCGCCACGCAGCCGCCGACGCCGATGATGAGATTGGGGTTCGCCTGCTTCAGGTGGCGCACCCGGCCGAGGTCGTGGAACACCTTCTCCTGCGCCTTCTCGCGCACCGAACAGGTGTTGAACAGGATGACGTCGGCGTCGTCCGGCGTATCGGTCGGGGTCAGGCCTTCGGCGACGTTGAGCACGTCGGCCATCTTGTCCGAGTCGTACTCGTTCATCTGACAGCCGAAGGTTTTGATGTAGATCTTCTTCATGAGGGTGCCGGGACAGTGAATAAACTGGGGGCGGGAAATTCGCTGCTGGTTTCGATCAAGTAAGTAGCAATAAGGAACGGGGCGCCAGCATCACCTTTGCCTGCCTTCCGATTACGTGGAACCCGCCGAAGCCGACGTCCGATTGGCCGCAGTTCCCATGCTGCGGTCCTCTTTCGCTTCCACGGCCTCCACTTCGTGCATATGTGCCTCCAGGGCACGTTCCTTTTCGACCAGTTTTTTGAAGCGCTTGGTATTGCTGCTGTACTCGCGTGCTCCGACATAAAAGACCACGATCCCGGACAGGACCAAAAGGAACCCGCTGACTTCGAAGAACGGGTGACCGATCAGCTTGATGAATGCGATGCCAAGAACCGCCATGGCAATAGCGGTCCGGCTGTAGGCCAGAAAGGTGCGCTTGTTAGCCAGAACCGTGCGATCCAGCGCGAGCCAGTCGCGCAGAATCATGGCTTCGCGTTCGAATTCCAGGTAGGGGTCGTCGATCACACTTTACCTCGTCAAATCATCTGTCGTTAATCGGGCCGGGACGAATGTTGCATTCTTGTGACGCATGAACGGACAGATTGTTCCAGCTTCAAGAAGCAGGTCGGCCACGTGCCATTGACCGAGACGAAACGGCCTGCATCGCTGCAGGCCGCTGGTGTTCTGGTGGTGATGAGTGGACTTGAACCACCGACCTACGGATTATGAATCCGTCGCTCTAACCGACTGAGCTACATCACCCTTGGGACTGCTTTTCCGGCTGAGGACCGCCGAAAAGGCGCGCATTTTAGCTGACCCGGGCATGTGCTGTCAAAGTGGCCGGGGAATTCACTGCGGCCGCAGTTTGGCCAGCTCGTCGAGCAGGCTGATCAGCAGTTCGCGCCCCAACGGTCCCATGCCGGCGACGAGCTGGTCGGTGTCGCGCTCGCCGTTGACGAGCCGGCGCATGCGGCCGCCCAGCAACGCCATGTCGCCACCCGCCTTCATCATCTGTTCGGCCATGTTGGCGAGCACCGACATCGCCTGTGCATCGCCGCGCGCCGAGGCGTCGATGAGCGCGGCCAGTCCTGGGGCGGCGCTGCTGCCGTCCGGCTGGGCATCCAGCGGCGGCAACGTGGCCGGATTGTCGAGGCCGCGCAGGATGGCGTCGAGCAGGATGCTGTCTTCCTCGTCCAGCCCCAGCTTGATCGAGGGATCGCGGCGGCCGTCGATCACGTGGCGCAATGCGCCGACCAGTCGCGCCCATCCGGCCTGCTCCGCGGCATCGAGCTGTTTCATCAGGTCGGGCAGCTGGCTGCGATCGCGCAGCGCATTGACCACGGTGTGGATGAAGGGTGCGTGGACGCGCAGGACCTGTTCGACGGCAGGGGGGAGTTGGGCCATTTTGGTAAACGGTGAGCGGTAAGGGGTGAGCGGATTGTCCGGTCAGGGGGCAGCGTTGGCAATGGCAGGGCGTAGCGGCACATTCTCGATGCGCCAGTGTGCGCCTGCCCACGCCAGGAGTTCAGGCGGCCCGGCATCGTTCAGCTCCGGCGGCGGCGGATGGCCGAGCACGACGAGCGCCTGCGCCAGCACGGCGCCCCGTCCGCTCTCGGGCAAGGTCGGGGCGAGGGTCTGCTTGGACAGCTTCTGGCCCGCAGCGTTGGTGACGAGCGGCACGTGCGCGTAAACCAGCGTCGGCAGACCCAGCAGGCTTTGCAAAACCATCTGGCGCGGCGTGTTCCACAGCAGGTCGGCGCCGCGCACGACGTGGGTGATGTCCTGGAAGGCATCGTCGACCACCACGGCCAGCTGGTAGGCGAACAGGCCGTCGGCACGTTTGACGATGAAGTCGCCGACGTCGCGGGCCAGATTCTGTTCCAGGTCGCCGTGGATGCGGTCGTGAAAGCGGAAGTTTGCATCCGCCACGCGCACCCGCCATGCCCGCGCGATCGTACCGGGCGGCAGGCCATTGCGGCAGGTGCCGGGATAGAGAATCTCGCCCTCGTGATTGCGCGGCGCCTGGGCAAGCTGGCTACGGGTGCAGGCGCACGGATAGACCGCGCCGCAGGCTTTCAGCGCATCGAGTGCCGCGGCATAGGCATCGTCACGCTGCGACTGATAGAGCACCGTGCCGTCCCAGTGCAGGCCGTAGGCTTCCAGCTGGCGCAGGATGGTGTCGGCCGCGCCGGGCTCGCAGCGGGGACGGTCGAGATCCTCCATGCGGACCAGCCAGCGCCCGCCGGCTGCGCGGGCGTCGAGAAAACTCGCCACGGCGGCAACCAGCGAGCCGACATGGAGGGGACCGGTGGGTGACGGCGCAAAGCGCCCGACGTAGGGTACGGAATTCACCCGGCCATTATGCCGGGGCGGGTATGCCTCCGGCCACCGGCCCTGTATGCAGGGTTTGATAGAGCGCGAGGATGGCTTCACCCATGCGCGCTTCGCTCCAGTTCGCCGCGTAGGTCCTGCCAGCCGCGCCGAGTGCCTGTGCCGCGGCACGGTCCGTCAGCAAAGGCGTCAGCACCCGGGCAAATCCCGCGACATCGTCCGGCGCAATGCGGCAGCCCTGCCCTTCCTGCAGCACGTCCCGGGTCCCCATCTCGGCCAGGCCGACCACCGGCACGCCGAGCGCCATCGCTTCCAGCAGCACCAGGCCCTGGGTTTCGGTCTTGGAGGCGAAGACGAAGGCATCCGCCGCGCAGTAGCAGGCCGGGAGTTCGGTCCGGCGCTCGAGGTAGCCGACGAAGCGCACGTTGCCGGCAAGCCCGCGCTTCGCCACTGCGCGTTCGAGCGACGCGCGCGCGGGGCCCTCGCCGGCAATGACGAACAACACATCGGGCAGGCTGCGGCGGACTTGATCGGTCACCTGCAGCAGGAAATCCAGGTTCTTCTCGAACGCCACGCGTCCGACATAGGCCATCACCGGACGCCCGGGCGCGATGTCGTGGCGGACACGGAACGCGGAGCCGTCGCAGTTGGAAAAATCGGCCAATCGCAGCCCGGTGGGAATGATGTGGATGGGGCTGCTGACGCCATACCCCAGCAACGCCTGCTTCATCGCCGACGAGGGCGCGATCACCGCGGTGACGCCATCGCATTCCTTGCGCGAGATCATCCGCGCCGCGGCCGCCAGCCAGGCCTTCGGCAGGAAAGGCAGATAGTGGTGGAAGTATTCCTCGAACAGCGTGTGGTAGGTCTCGACGCACGGCAGGCCATACCGACGTGCCCAGCGCACGCCGGCGCGATGCGCCAGGAAGGGCGTATGGATGTGGACGAGATCGAAGTCGGTGGGGTCGAGCGCATCGAGTGCTTGTGCGAGTGCGCGCGGATGCATCAACCGGTCTTCCGGATCGCGCGGAATCTGCCAGCCCGACACCCGCACGATGCCAGGCTCGGCGGCCGCGGCCGGATAGTCCGGCGTCACCAGCACGCTGCTGTGCCCCGCTTCGGTCAGCGCCTGGCGCAGGGTTTGGATCGACGTGGACACGCCGTTGACGCGCGGAAAATACACGTCGGACACCATCAGGATACGCACGGCAGACTCCGCCAGAAGCAAAGCCCGTGTTGTATGGCAAGACGGTTACAGGTTGATTACAGGTCGATGCCGGGCTGCGCCTTTACGCCGGCGCGGAAGGCGTGCTTTTCGTCGGCGATGACCGACACCGTGTCGGCCAGCTCGATCAGCGCGTCGGACGCGGCGCGCCCGGTGACGATCACGTGCTGCATCGGCGGCCGGTTGGCCAAGGCGTCGAGCACGACGTCGCTGTCGAGGTAGCCGTAGCTCAAGAGGTAGGTCAGTTCGTCGAGCACCACCAGCTGATAGGACGGGTCGCCCAGCATGCGGGTGGCGATCGCCCAGCCGCGTTCGGCGGTGGCGATATCTTGCTCGCGGTTCTGCGTATCCCAGGTGAAGCCGTCGCCGGTGACGTGCCACTCGACGCCGGGCTGCCTGCCGAGGAAGGCTTCTTCGCCGGTATCGGTACGGCTCTTGATGAACTGCACCACGCCAACCTTCATGCCGTGCCCGAGCGCGCGCGCCATCGTGCCGAAGGCCGAGGTGCTCTTGCCCTTGCCGTTGCCGGTGATGACGAGGAGCAGGCCGCGTTCGTCGGTGGCGGCGCCGATGGCAGCGTCGATCAAGGCTTTTTTACGTGCCATACGCGCGGCATGGCGGGCATTGCGATCTGCGGATTCAGTATTCATGGTGAGACGGGGAAGCGGGAACAGGGGACAGCATAGAGCAAACGTCCGGGGGCAATGTACCTATCCGCGGCTTCAGGCCGGCACCAGGCCGGGAAATGGATGCAGCGCGGGCTGATCCGGCCGCGCGATGAAATCGACGATCGCCTGGGCGCCCGTGCCCTGAACACAGGCATCCACATCAAAGGCCGCACTGATGCGCGAGGACGTCAAGGTCGACGCTGTCGGGCCATAGGCAAGCAGCCTGCCGCCACGCATGATGGCGACGTGGGTGGCATAGCGCGCCGCCAGGGTCAGGTCGTGGATCGACGCGATGACCAGTCGGCCATCGCGCGCCAGTGCGGCCAGGCGCACGACCCCGTCCATGGCATGTCTCGGGTCCAGGCCGGAAAGCGGCTCGTCGGCGACGACGATCTCCGGCTCGCCAACCAGCGCCCGTGCCAGCATGGCCCGGGCCAGTTCGCCGCCGGACAAGGTGGTGGCGGGCTGACCCGTTTTATGGCTCAGGTCGCACAGGGCGAGCGCCGCCTCGACCTTGCGCCATGCCGCCCTGTCCAGATCGCCGAAAACAGGGAGTTGCGGCATGAGTCCCAGGGCCACCAGACGCTCAACGGCCACCGGCCACTCCACCCGGGCATTTTGGGGAATGTAGGCGCGGCGACGTGCAAGCACGCGCCGGTCGATGGCGCGGATGGGTCGGGCGTCGAGCCGCACCTGGCCGCGAGACGGCCGTTCCAGGCCGCTCAGCATGCGAATGAGCGTGGACTTTCCGGCGCCGTTGGCCCCCAGCAAGGCGACGAACTGTCCGCTCTCGCACGCAAGGTCGATATTGCTGACGAGACTGCGCCCGGCGATGTCGAAGCTCACGTTCTCGGCATGCAGGATGGTCACGGAGACATCCTCCGCAAGCGCAGGACCAGCCAGAAGAAGAAGGGGGTGCCGATCAGACTCGTGAGCACGCCAAGCTTGAGTTCCGTGCTCGTGGGAATCACGCGGATGGCGATGTCGGTCACCAGCAGCAGGAGGGCGCCGAACACGGCCGACGGCAGAAGAATCCGGCTCGGCCGATATCCGACGAAGGGCCGGACGAGATGGGGCGCGACAAGCCCCACAAAACCGATGGCGCCCGCCATCGCCGTGGCCGCGCCAACCGAAAACGCCACGCCGGCCAGCGCGAGCACCCGCAGCCTGTTCAGGTTGACGCCCAGACTCTCGGCCTGCGCCTCGCCCAGCGTGAGCGCATCAAGCCCGTGCGGCGTGGCCGCCAGGCACAGCCAGCCTGCCAGGACGAAGGGTGTACACAATGCAATCTGGCGCCATTCCTTTTCGGCGACCGATCCCAACAGCCAGGTGGTGATTTCATACGCCGCGTAGGGGCTGGGCGCGAAATTCAGGGCCAGGGCCAGCCCGGCCGCCGCGAGGCCCGACACCGCCGAACCGGCCAGGATCAGCGTCAGCGTCCCGCTACGTCCGAACAGAAACGTCAGCGCGCCAGCAACCAACGCACCCGCTATGCCCAGCAGCGGCGTGGCCAGGGCAAACCGGGCGGCCAGACCGAAATAGATCGCGATGACCGCACCCAATGCCGCGCCGCCCGATACGCCCAGCAGCCCCGGCTCCGCCAGCGGATTGCGCAACAAACCCTGCAACACCGCGCCCCCGAGGCCCAGCGTCGCGCCGACCATGAGCGCCAACACGGTACGGGGTATGCGCAGCTCGGTCACGATCACCCAGGCGAGATTGGGTTTGGGCGCTGCCAGTCCGTCGAACAACATGACGGGCGGCAGCCAGACCTTCCCGATCACCAGGGATGCGCCGGCCGTCGCCAGCAGCAGGGCCAGCATCAGCGGCATGGGGTCCTGGCGCAGCCTTACCATCGCGGCCGACCGACGGGAAGTTCGCGGTACAGGTTACGCAGCGCGATCGCCGCATCGGCCGATTGCGGCAGACCGCACGCATAGGCAGCATCCGGATAGCCGATCCGGCGCCCACGCCAGTATCGTTCGATCAACGGATGCATGGATTGCGCATCCTGCAAGGACGGGCCCGACCATCGGGTTTCGCCTTGCAGGATGGCGTCGGGCCGGGCTGCCAGCAGTTCTTCCAGCCCGAAACTGCCATACCGGCTGTCGGGAAGGCGGGCGGCGATATTGTCTGCGCCGGAGGCCGCAATGATCTCGTTTGTCAGCGTGCCCTTGCCCGGCACAGCCTGGCTGCCGCTCCATGCGACGACCCGCAGGGGCCGGGCGGGCTGATGGGAGGCGAGCCACGCCAGTTTCCTGTCCATCTCAGCCAACAAGGCATGGGCCTGGCCAGGTTCGCCCACCGCCATGCCAACCTGACGGACGACCCGGCGGATATCCGCAAAACTGTTGGCCGCCCCGACTTCGACCACGCGTGCGCCGACCGCCTTTGCCAGCTTGCGGGCCATCGGCGCGGAATCGGTGCCGGCAAGAATCAGATCCGGCTTTTGCAGCAGGATCTCCTCGGCGGTTCCGTGGTTGACGGCGACGCCCGTATCGGCCCCCGGCAACAGGGCCTCGACTGCATCGTGGGCCAGATAGGTGATCGACGCGATCCGATCCCTGGGTACCATCATCAGCAGCAGCACATCGTTGCACAGCATCATCGACATGATCCGGGTCGGCTTCCGGACCGCGACCGGTGCGGGCAATGCGCCGGATGACGCGCCGTCCGACGGCAGGCCTTCCGTCCCCGTGGCCGGGCCGGCACAAGCCGGAAGGAGCAGACACATCAACGGCAGGCACGCCAGCCGCCGACACACGCTTGCCGCTTTCAACGACAGCTCATTCTTCCTCGGCGTGGTCATGATGCGCGCGCCACGCGGCAACCAGGTCGCCCGGACTGCGTTGTGCGATCCGCCGCAGGGTCAGGCGGGCGACTGCGCGGCCGCGCCGGGTGGTCGGCCAGGCGAATGCATCGGGACGGGTTCCCGACGCGACGGCCGCTTCGACACCGGCACGGATACGCGCCTCGCCTGGCAAACCATGGCGATCCAGCAATTTCCGGAAGTCGGCGTCCAGTTCGGGTTCGAACGGCACGCGCCGCCCGAGCGCATCGCGCCAGGGCGAACGCGGATTGAACATCAAGACCGGCTGAAATCCACGCGGAATAGGCGCGTTCGCATCGTGGGTCCGTCCCGACTGGATGAGCTTGGGCAGAAGGTGCGTATGCGGACCTTCCGGGCTCTCGCCGTCGGGCGGCGGGATGGCGGCAAAGACCTCGATCCTGCCGGCAGGCGAAATCAGCACACGGTGGGGTTGGGCACGCAGGACATCGGCCATCAATGCACCACCATGGGGGCCGAATACGTCCTGGTTCTGCAACGCGAGCAATGTGTCGATCAGGCGCGCGTCGCGGGTCCGCAGGCAGAACTGCACGTGGCCGATCCCGGCCCCCAGGTCGAAGATCGCGGCGTCGCGATCTTCGTCGCGCACCGCGTCGGTATCGTGTCCCAGCGACTGGATGACGCCTCGGCGCGCCTTGTCGGGAATCGGCAGGCAAAAGGCCAGCGAATGTCCCCAGCTTTCCCCGTCGCCCGACAGGGTGTCGTAAGCCAGCATGCGCGGCTCGACATCCAGGTTGATCCGGATGGCAGCACGCGCCGTGTACAGGCACTGCGCGCTTGTGGTGATCGTCCGCGTGGCGGGCTCGTCGTCGTCCCGGACAAACTCGCCAACTGCGCCAAACGTACCGATGCTCCAGCCATGCCGCGTATCGTTCAGCAATCTGCCGACCAACGCCGCATAGCCGCTTGCGTATCGATGCTCGATACTCATTTCGCCCGACATACCCACTCCCGATTCCTGACAATGCGTTCCCGATCCTGGATGACAGGGCAGCTCGGACAGAAACGGCGGCGGAAACCCTTGTGCTGGAGGCAGCACGCCTTGAGTATCTGGCACACCTCCGAACGGTCGCCGCTCGCGATCACATACGTTTCCGGCAGTGCGCGCGCCAACTCCGGATGCCGCGCCAGCAAGGCACGGGCTGCCCTGACGGCCTGTTCACGGTCGCCAAGCAACTCGCCTATCGTAGAAAACTGGGCCAGCCAGGACGAGGCCAGCATCGACCACAAGGCGTGGCGGGAATAGCCGGACCAGCGCCGCAAGCTTTCCAGTACCGGTTCGCTGAACGCCAGCAGACTGGCGAGCACGCCGGGGCCGATATCGGCCGGATTGCGGCTCGCCAGGAGATCGGCCTGCCGGATCCAGACGCCTTCGACCAAGGTGGACGCTGAAAAGTGCAGCGCGAAATCATGGATGCGAAGCGTCCGCCGCTCTGCGAGATAGGCCGCAATGATGGGCCCCGCCGCCCAGCCATGGCGCAACAGCAGTGAAGCCGCGGCTGCCCGCCTGTTTGCGCCGAAACCGGCGTCTGCCAGATGGACGATGAAATCGGCCAGCGCACCGGTTTCCGGCGTCATCAGCGCGTCCGCCTGGATCCAGTCGTCCGGGTCGTGAGGGTCCACCGTAACCCTGAGCGCGCCGGTCAAATGCGACAGTCGTTCGAGCAGTACCGGTACCGACACATCCGGCTGGGAAAGGGCCTGCTCCATCTCGCCGCTATGCCGCCTCATAGTGCCCAAAGCCTTTGCTGGTCTGATCGAATGCCTCCGGTTCCCGGCCGAGATAGCGGAAGGAAATATCCCGCCACATCGACAGCCTCGACCAATCCGGCCGCTCGGCAAGCCGGTCTCCGGGCAACACAAAAGGATTGGCGAAATAGATGGTCAGCATGGATACACCCGCCGCGTTGCGCATCTCGAATCCCCAGCTGTTGGGCGCACCCCGATCATCCAGGGTGCGAAAGATGCTGACATCCGCCGGGCGCAACCCACGCATCCGCGCCTCGCGGTCCGAGTCCGCATCGGGGGTGTCCGATCCGATGCACAGATGGAAGTGGGGGCCGTTGAACCCGATCGTCAGGAATTCGCCGTCCCGCTCGATCAGGTCAGGCGCACAGGGACACGTCCACTCATACGCCGCGCCACTGACAGATGGGCCAAAAATCAGCTGGTCCCAGTAGCACAGGAACGTGTCCGCCAGAAAATCGTGAAGCGTGTCCGGATCGGTCGGCATCGGCCAGCGATGAACGCGCGGCTTCCCCGCGCCATCCCGTTCGATGATGGGCTTGCGCCCTCCACGCTGTTTTGCCATTCCTGTTCCTTCCGGTTTACCGCCCACCCCACCCTCGACCTCAGAAATCACGGGACAGGGAGGCTGCATCAAGGTGATGCCGCTTCAAATGCATTTACCGGTCCACACCCGCCGCCGGAACCACCATATTAAACAATAAAAAATGTTTTTTCCAGATTAATCCAATATTAATTCATCAATGTTCAAATAAACAAAACATCTATTTCAATAGATTGATTTATATGAATAAAATTCAGGATATTTCGCAGATAACGAAAAACTATGGTGCTCATAGCTTTCCGTTATTCGCTGGTTAATTTGACAGAATCGATTAAATAAATAAGAATTCGGCAATCAGGTGCCAGAAATGATCTTCTATCGTCCTGGATAAACGGGAATCAGGTGCGTGGCGCAATGCCACCATGCCTGGGCTGCCCCCGCAACGGTAAGCGTTAAACGATGCATCACACACGCCACTGGATTCGTCCGGGAAGGCGATGCATACGGCGCGAGCCCGGATACCGGCCTGAACCCCGCGTGACCTGCGTCACGCGGCGGATCGTGCAACGTGCCCGCGGGGAATCGGGCACCCAACCGGAAACCATCATGCGTCAAACCTCTCTCGCCCTTGCCCTCGCCACGGGCTTCGCGATACCCGCCTACGCGGAAACCCTGCCGGAATTCGTCAGTGAAACGATCGTCGTCACGCCAACGCGCTTCGAAGAGCCCACACCCGCCACGCCCGGCAATCTCGTCGTGATTACGCGGCAGGATATCGAGCGGACACCGGCAACCAGCGTCCCCGATCTCCTGGCAGGGATTGTGGGTACGACGGTCATCCCGCTTTACGGATCGCTCGGGATTGATTCCGCCGTGAGCTTGCGCGGCGCGGGAAGCGGCGGAACGGCTACCAGCAACACCCTGGTGCTGCTCAACGGGCAACGTCTGAACCCCATCGACTCGGGGTCGATAGACTGGTCATTGATTCCCCTGACGAGCATCGAGCGCATCGAGGTCATGCCGGGAAGCGGGACAGTTCTATACGGCGACCGATCCAGTGGCGGTGTCATCAACATCATTACCAAGAAAACGGCCGACACGCGCTACGCCAGCGTCGGCGTGGGCAGCCATGGCATGCGTGAGCTCAGCCTTCAGGCGGGCGGAGCGACGGACAGCATCGATTCCAGCCTGTATTTCCAATACGGCGCGAGCGATGGCTGGAGAACAAACAGCGACCAGCGGCGCTATGCACTGGGCGGCCGGATCAATTTCCTGAATGAGCACGATATGCACGGCTTCGTCGATCTTGCCGCCTTCGACGAAAAGCTGGGCTTCCCAGGCGGCTTGTGGCGTGCCGAGTATCTTGCCGATCCTGCCCAGTCCCGCCATCCGGGGGACCGGTCTGATCGCAATGGCTTCCGGATTCGCCCGGGTGTAATGGTCAATCTGTCGGAGGACGTTGCACTGGACGCCGACCTGGTCCTGTCGCGGGACGAACGCAGCGGCTTCAGCGACGCAACCAATCCGGTGGAACAGACCCGCGACCTGTCGCGCGATTTCATTTCGTTCAGTCCCAAACTCAAGATCAAACATCGTCTCGGTGGATTCAGCAACCATGCCACGGTGGGCTACGACTACTTCAGGGGAACGGCGGACAGCCGGACCTCGCCGACCGGATTCCAGTCCTACACGCAAAACGCCTCGCAGACGAGCCATGCGCTCTACGCCCAGAACATCATGGCTCTTACCGAGCACTTGGCCTGGACGCTCGGCATGCGCGTGCAACGACAGCGCCAGTCTGCTGAACAGTCTGCGTATACGGATCGCTTTAACACTCCCCAACCTGCGGTGTCCGGCCACTCGGTCGACACGCGGGAAGCCTACGAAACGGGCATGACCTATCGGACCGGCGACTGGAAACTCTATGGCCGGCTCGGGACGAGCTTCCGCTTTCCCAATACCGACGAACTGTATGGGCTGGATCCGCTTACCTGGGCTCCCGTTTTCGCCATCGGCCTGAAGCCGCAGCATGGAATCGTGTATGAGGTCGGCGCCACGAAAAAAATGACGCGGGGCAGCGTCTCCCTCAGCGTCTACCAACAGAACCTGAAGGACGAAATCACCTCCGACCCCAATGGCGGCAACATGAACGTCGGCAAGACGCGGCGCCTGGGAAGCGAACTGAGCGCCAAGCTCAACATCACGGACACCCTGCATGGAAACGTCGGCGTTACGCTCGAAGACGCTCAGATCCGGGCCGGTGCTTACGCGGGGCGCGAAATGCCGATGGTGCCCGGCGTCCAGGCGAGCGCGGGCTTGAGCTGGGATGCGAGCCCGGATGCGGTCTATGCCGCACGGCTGAATCATGTGGGAAAACGCCGATACGGGGATGATTACGGAAACGACGCCGGCTATCTGTCCGGCTACACGACGCTTGATCTGATCGCGAGCTGGCGAATCCGCGACTGGAAGATCGACGCCAAGATTCTCAACGCGGCCGACAAACGATATGCCGCGTATGCCGGGTATGGTTTCAATTCCGGAACGTTTGCGAACGATACGTTCTACTATCCCGCCGACGGCAGGACATTCGGCGTCGCAGCGCGATACGACTTCCGGTAATCCCCGGTGCCGTCGGCCGGTTCCGGAGTGACTGGGATCGGCCGAGCCGGCTGCGGGAGTCGTGCCGGTACCGGGTGTGCGCACCTGCTGCGGAGCCGATTGACCGGCCGCACGCCGCCCCCTATAGTCGCGCCATGCACGCCGAACTCGATACCCTTGAAGCCAAGATCCGCCAGGTGGCCGAGCTGTGCCACACGCTGCGGCAGGAAAACATCGCGCTACGCCAGCAGCTGCTGGCTGCGCAGCAGGACAGCAGGCAGCTGACGACCCGCCTGGATGCCGCCAGGACGCGCCTGCATGCGCTGCTCGATACCTTGCCGGAGGACGTGTGATGGCCGGCCCCCGCTCGATCGAAATCAATATCCTGGGCCGCGCCTACAAGGTGGCGTGTTCGCGCGAGGAGGAATCGGCCCTGATCGCGGCGGCCGATTATCTCGACGAGAAAATGCGCGAGATCCGCGACAGCAGCAAGGTGATCGGTGCCGAACGCATCGCCATCATGGCGGGCCTCAATCTGGCGCACGACCTGCTGACCCAGGGCGGCGGCAGTCTGGTCGAGGCGGCGCGCACCCGGCTGACCCACTGCAACGCGCTGCTCGATTCCGTGCTGGAAGACCAGGACACGCTTTTCTGATCCAGCCCGAACCCGGTCCCGGCCCATCCGCGCGGCTGGGCAGCGCACCCTTTTCGATCCCAAAATGGAATACACTAAGAACGCTCCCTGCGGTGTTCGAGGCTGGTTGCAATTTCTCTGAACCAATGCATACGTGCAAGGCTGCGGTCTATTCCGGTGCGGGTGTGCGCGTGACACGTCTCATGTGCCCAAAGCGCCTTTGATTGCGGCCGTCTTGAACCCAGGTTCAAGAGTCCGCAGCCAGTCACGGCACAGGCGGGGAGCCCTTATTCTCGATGGACAAAATCACCCTCAGACGTCAACTCAAAGCCGCACGCAGCGCGTTCAAACCGGCTGAGCGCCGGCACGCCGCGCGCGCTTCCCTGCGCCTGGCGCTGCGCCACGGACTGTTGCTGCGGTCGCAACGGATCGGCTTCTATCTACCGCAAGGCGGCGAATTCGACGCCCACCTCCTGCTCAACCAGGCCCTCTGCATGCAGCGCGAATGCTATCTGCCTATCCTGCCGCGTCGCGGCCGGGTGATGCGCTTCGGCCGGGTGGGCCGCAACACGCGCATGCAGCCCAACCGCTACGGCATCCCCGAGCCGCTGGATGCCAAGCCGCTGCGCGCACGCCAGCTCGACCTGCTGCTGATGCCGCTGGTGGGGTTCGACAAACAGGGCTACCGGCTGGGCATGGGCGGCGGCTACTACGATGCGACGCTGGCGTTCATGCGCCACCGGCGGCTGTGGCGGAAACCGCGGCTCATCGGAATTGCCTACGAATGCCAGCAGGCGGAGACGCTGCCGCACGATCCGTGGGACATGCCACTCGACGCGGTGCTGACCGAGCGCCGGTTGCACCGCTTCATTTCAACCCCTCCCTGACGCGGGGCCTAGTCGCCCAGATAGGCCTGGCGCACTGCCGGATTGGCGGACAGCTCGGCCGCCGGGCCGCTCAGCGTGACGGTGCCGTTTTCCAGCACATAGCCGCGCGCGCAGGTTTTCAGCGCCAGATGCGCGTTCTGTTCGATCAGCAGCACGGCCACGCCGCCCGCCGCGATCCGGCGGATGATGTCGAACACCGCCTGCACCATCAAGGGCGCCAGTCCCATGCTCGGTTCGTCCAGCAGCAGCAGACGCGGACGCGCCATCATCGCGCGTCCCAGCGCCAGCATCTGCTGTTCGCCGCCGGACAGCAGCCCAGCGAGTTGTGCGCGGCGCTCGGTCAGGCGCGGAAGCAAGGCATAGACCTGGTCGAGATCGCGCGCGATCTCGGCGCGATCGCGCCGGGCGTAGGCACCCATCATCAGGTTCTCGGCGACCGACATGCGCGGAAACACGCCGCGCCCTTCGGGCACCAGCGTCAGGCCGCGCCGCGCCACCTCGTGCGCCGGCAACCGGGTGATCGACTGGCCGTCGAAATGCACGCTGCCGCCGTGCGGTGCCAGAAGGCCGCTGACGGCCTTGAGCGTGGTGGTCTTGCCCGCGCCGTTGGCGCCGATGAGGCAGACCATTTCGCCCGGCGCCACCTCCAGGCTGAGTTCGCGCACCGCATGGATACCGCCGTAGGCGACCGACAAGCGGTTGATCGCCAGCAATGCGCTCATAGCGTTTCGTCCCCGAGGTAGGCGGCGATGACCTTGGGGTCGCGGCTGACCACGTCGGGCGTGCCTTCGGCGATTTTCACGCCGTAGTCGAGCACCGCCAGCCGGGTGCACAAGCCCATCACCAGCTTCACGTCGTGCTCGATCAGCAACAGCGTCAGTCCGTCGGCCTGCAGCTGCAGCAGCAGTTCGCGCAGGGCCGCACGCTCGGCCGGATTCATCCCGGCGGCAGGTTCGTCGAGTGCCAGCAGCCGCGGTTCGGTCGCCAGCGCGCGGGCAATCTCGAGCCGGCGCTGATCGCCATAGGGCAGGTTCTTGGCCAGGCGATGGGCGTGCTGCGCAATCCCCACGCGCTTGAGCAAGGCATGGGCGCGTTCGCGCGAATCGGCTTCCTCGCGACGCGTACCGGGCAGGCGCAACACCGCACCGACGACGCCGCTGGTGGTGCGCGCATGGCGGCCGACCAGCACGTTCTCGAGCGCGGTCATTTCCGCGAACAGGCGGATGTTCTGGAAGGTGCGCGCCAGGCCTGCGTGCAGTACCTGGTGCGGCTTGCGGCCGTCAATCCGCTGGCCGTTCAGGCGGATCTCGCCATGGTTGATCGAATACAGTCCGGTGAGCGCATTGAACAAGGTGGTCTTGCCCGCGCCATTGGGACCGATGAGGCCGAATATCTCGCCCGTGTGAACCTGCAGCGAAATATCGGAGAGCGCCTGCAAGCCGCCAAATGCCTTGCTTACGCCTGAAACCGTCAACAACGACGTCGATCCTGCATCGGGCTTGCCCGATGGGGGGGGAGCGGCCTTGGGTGCACTCATCCCTGCGCGTCGGCGAATTCGCGTCGGCGGCGCGTCGAGGGCAGGAGTCCAGCGGGACGGTACAGCATGACCGCAACCAGCGCCACGCCGAACAGCAGCATGCGCAGATCCGCCGGATCGATATAGACGTGACCGAACAGATTGCGCTGCCAGTCGCCGGTATAACGCAGCGCCTCGGGCAGCAGCGTCAGCACCACCGCGCCGAAGATCACGCCGGGAATATGTCCCATGCCGCCGAGCACGATCATGCACAGGATCATGATCGACTCCATGAGGTTGAACGATTCGGGGCTGATGAAGCCCTGGAAGCTGGCGAACAGGCCGCCCGCCAGGCCGCCGAAGGTGGCGCCCATGGCGAATGCCAGCAGCTTGAGGTTGCGCGTGTTGATGCCGGTCGCAGCGGCGGCGATCTCGTCCTCGCGGATGGCGACCCAGGCGCGACCGATGCGCGAATCCTCCAGTCGCATCGAAATGAAGATCACCATCAGCGTGAACAGCAGGAACAGATAGTAGGTGAGATGGATGCCGGTGAAGGTATAGCCGAAGAGCGCATGCGGCTGGCTCAGGTCGAAGCTGCCGAGGCGTACCGGATCGATCAGGTTGATGCCTTGCGGGCCGTTGGTGATGTTGACCGGCGCATTCAGGTTGTTCAGGAAAATGCGGATGATCTCGCCGAAGCCCAGCGTGACGATGGCGAGGTAATCGCCGCGCAGCCGCAGGGTGGGCGCACCCAGCAAGACGCCGAACAGCGCGGCCAGCGCGGCGCCCAGCGGCAGGACCGCCCAGAACGGCAGGTGCAGGCCGAAATGCGGGCTGGAGAGCCAGGCGTAGACGTACGCGCCCAAGGCATAGAACGCGACGTAGCCGAGGTCGAGCAGCCCGGCGTAGCCGACGACGATATTCAGTCCGAGCGCCAGGATGACATACAGCAGCGCAAGATCGAGCAGCCGTACCCACGAACGTCCCAACCCGGCGTCGACCAGGAAAGGCAGCAGCGCCAGCCCCAACGCCAGCAAGCCGAACGTCAGCCAGCGCGACCGTGTTTTATTCAAGCTAAGCACGCTCGACAACACGCACTCCCAACAAGCCCGAGGGACGGAACACCAGCACTGCGATCAGCACGAAGAAGGCGAACACGTCCTGGTAGTTGCTGCCGAGGAAGCCGCCGGTCAGGTCGCCGATGTAACCCGCGCCGAAGGACTCGATCAGCCCCAGCAGCAGGCCGCCGAGCATCGCCCCGCCCAGATTGCCAATGCCCCCCAACACCGCCGCCGAGAAGGCCTTGAGGCCGAGCAGGAAGCCCATGTAGTAGTGCGCCAGACCGTAATACGCGCTGACCATGACGCCGGCCACCGCCGCCAGCGCCGAGCCGATCGCGAAGGTGGCGGCGATCACCCGGTTGACGTCCACCCCCATCAGGCTTGCCACCTGGCGCGACTGCGCGGTGGCGCGCATGGCCCGGCCGAGCCGGGTTTTCTGCACCATCAGGATCAGCAGCAGCATGATGGCCGTGGCCAGCAGCAGGATGGCGATCTGCACGTCGGTGATCGACGCACCGTAGAGCGTGTGCCGGCCCTGCGGCAGGATGGCGGGAAAGGGAAGGTATTGCTTGCCCCAGATCAGCATGGCGACGTTCTGCAGGATGATCGAGACGCCGATTGCCGTGATGAGCGGGGCCAGGCGCGGCGCATGCCGCAGCGGCCGGTAGGCGACACGCTCGATCAGGAGGCCCAGCGCCACGCACACCGGAATCGCCACCACCAGCCCCGCGCCCAGCACCAGCACGCCCGGCAACCCGGGCGCCGCCAGCGCCAGGGCGCCGATCACGGACAGCGCCACCATCGCTCCCATCATGGTGATCTCGCCGTGGGCGAAATTGATGAGTTCGAGTATGCCGTACACCATTGTGTAGCCCAGCGCCACCAACGCGTAGACGCTGCCGAGCACCAGGCCGTTGATGAGTTGTTGCAGGAAAATGTCCATCTATGCGCCTGCTGAGACCCGGTTGAATTCAGCTCAGCTTACTTGCCGCTTTGCACGGTTTCGAGCGTTTGCCACTTGCCATTCTTCACCTGATACAGCGTCACCGCACCGCCGGCGAGGTCACCCTTGGCATCGAAGCGAATGTGGCCGGTCACCCCTTGATAATCGGTCTTCGGCAGTTCGGCCAGATACTTGGCGGGGTCGCTGGAGTCGGCGCGTTTCATTGCGGCGATCAACACATGCATGGCGTCGTAGGCATAGGGGGAATAATTCTGGATCTGGCCGTATTTGGCTTCGAACTTGGCCTTGAATGCGCTACCGCCCGGCATCGCGTCGAGCGGCAGGCCGGGGTTGGACGCCACCGCGCCCTCGGCAGCGGCGCCGGCCAGTTCGATGAAATTGGGCGTCTGCGCACCATCGCCGCCGAGGAATTGCGCCTTCATGCCGAGCTGTTTCATTTGCTTGATCATGGGTGCGGCCTGCGGATCCATCCCGCCGAAGAACACCAGATCGGGCGATTTGCCCTTGATCGAAGTAAGGATCGCCATGAAGTCGGTCGAGCGGTCGGACGTATATTCGCGCGCCACCACATCGCCGCCGGCCGCCTTGGCCGCCTTCTCCACCTCGTCGGCCAGCCCCTGGCCGTAGGCGGTCCGGTCGTCGATGATGGCAATGCGTTTCGCGCCCAGTTTGGTCACCGCGTAGTCGCCCAGCACGGTTCCCTGCTGCGCATCGTTGGTCATCACACGGAAAGCCGTCTTGAACCCGGATGCCGTGTAGGCCACGGCAGTGGCCGACGGTGAAATCTGCGGAATGCCGTTGTCGGAATAAATCTTGGAAGCCGGGATCGTGGCGCCCGAATTGAGGTGGCCGATCACGCCGACCACGCCTTCGTCGACCAGCTTCTGCGCCACGGTGGTGGCGGTTTTGGGATCGGCCGCGTCATCCTCGCTGCGCATTTCGAGCACGACCTTCTTGCCGCCCAGCGTGAGCCCGGCGGCATTGATTTCATCCAGCGCCATGCGTGCGCCGTTTTCGTTGTCCTTGCCCAGATGCGCCTGCGGGCCGGTGAGGGGGGAGGCCTGGCCGATCAACACCACCTGGCTATCGCCATTCTGCTGCGGCTTGTCACCACATCCTGCGACCAGCACTGCCGCTGCCATCACCCAAGCCAGCCTTCGACCCGTCATCTTGGTCTTCCCCGCAATCAAACTGAAACGGGGAATTTATACCACAAAGCCAGCGGCGACCGGCTTTCCGGCTGCCCGGAAAGCAAAGGCCGGCGTAAACGCCGGCCTTTGCTTTCGATCTGAATCGGGTCGTCGAGAATTATTTCAGGGTCAGAATCCAGGAAACGATCTTCTCGGCGTCTTCGTTGCTGACCTGCGGGTTCGGCGGCATGGGAATCTGGCCCCAGACGCCCTTGCCGCCGGCTTTCACCTTGGCAACCAGGTGGGCTTTCGCACCCTTGTCGCCCGCATATTTCTTGGCGACATCCTTGTAGGCCGGGCCGACGATCTTCTTGTCCACGCCATGGCAGGACAAACAGGCATTCTTCTGCGCCAGGGCCATGGCCGCAGCCGGGTCATCCGCAGAGGCTACGCCGGACATCAACAGCAGCGCAGCAGACGCTGCGGTCATCATCAACTTGTTCATCATTATTCAGTCTCCGTGGAAGTCGGGTTGGGCGCGTTTGAGACATCTCGCGTCTGCAATATTAAGGGAAATCCCTTTCCACGCAAGGCAGGGGCTTGAGTATTTGCTACCAAGCCCCGGGGGTAAAGTTATTCGCGTTCGATCAGTTCGCGGTAAGCATGCCAGCTGGCATGTCCCAGCCACGGAAATATCACCGCCATCGCAATGAAGTCGGTCGCCATGCCGACCACGACCAGACCCGCGATCAACACGCCCCACAACAACATCACCGGGAAATTCAGCCGGGTCGCCATGAAACTGGTGACCAGTGCCGTGGCGAAATCGACCTTGCGGTGCAGCAGCATGGGCAGCGAGACCACGGAGAAGCTGAACACCATCAAGGCCAGCATGCCGCCGAACGCCAGGTAGGCCAGTACGAAATCGGTGTGCTGCTGCACCGCGGACAGGCTCAGCAGCTCGGTCAGGCCGCCGATGCCCGATCCGTTCAGGAACAGTCCGACCAGAATGGCCGAGATGCGCTCCCAGACGGAGAGCACGAACACCAGCGTCAGCGCAAACAACCCCAGCGAAGCGGGATTGGCGCGCCACGACAACAGGGGAACGAAGAGGCCCGGCAGCTTGTGGTGGTGTTCCAGGCGATGGCTCACACAATAAAACACCGTGGCCAGCACCGGCGCGATGAACAGGAAACCCGAGGTCAGCGCCATCGCCAGGTGCGGCTTGTCTTCCGCCGCATGCACCAGGCCGTATCCCAGCAGTGCAAACACCACGCCATAAAAGAGGCTCAGCGGCCATGCCTTGGCCATGTCCTGCGCGCCCGCACGCAGCCAGTGGAAAGGCTGCTCGAATGTCACGCTGCGGATTGCCGGCAGATTCATGTGCGCGGCCTGCGGATGAAAAACCGGGTGTTCAGTATGTGTGCTCATGCTTGCTCCTGATGACAGACAGACTGTTTGTTTGATAGCAGGCGGCGGCGCGGGTTCCTAATAGCAAATACTGATAAAGCCCTTATTCCAGCACGCTATCCAGGTCGACCACCGGCGGCTGGCAAGCGGTGCCGCTGCAGATCCAGGCCGTGGGACGATCGGGCGCCGGTTTCGCCAGCGCATCGGGCAGGGTCAGGCCGTTGGGCAGGGCCAGCATCAGGTCATGCGCGCCGAGATGCGGTGTCAACGCGTGCGTCCACGCCTGCAAGGCGGATGCCGGACCGCGCAGCAGGATCACGCGCGGCGGCACCAGGGATTCGTCGAGCACGGCCAACAACGTGGGGTACGCAATGGGCTGCTGGAGCAGATGGGCATGGAACACGTTCAGGCAGCGTGCGCTGGCATCGAGATAGCGCGCCTCGCCGAGCAGATGGCCCAGCCGCTGCAGGGCGAAGGCCGCCACGCCGTTGCCCGACGGCGTCGCGTTGTCGTAGCCGGGCTTGGGACGCGTGAGGAGCGCCTCGTGGTCATGGCTGGTGAAGAAGAAGCCGCCGGCTTCGGCATCCTCGAAATGTGCCAGCAGCGCATCGGCAAGCTCGCGCGCCCAGGCCATGTCGGCTTCGCGGTAGCCGGCCTGCAGGGTTTCCAGCAGCGCATCGAGCAGGAACGCGTAGTCGTCGAGATAGGCGTTCAATCGCGCCACGCCGTGCTTGGTGCTGGCGAGCAGACGTCCGTCGCGCCACACATTCCGATGCAGGAAATCGATCGCCTCCTGTGCCGCACCGATCCAGTCGGGACGCGCCATCACCCGCCCGGCATGCGCCAGCCCGGCGATCATCAGTGCGTTCCAGCTGGTGAGTTGCTTGTCGTCGCACCCGGGACGCACGCGCGTCTCGCGTGCGGCAAACAGCTTGGCCTGCGCATCCGCCAGCCGCGCCGCGGCAACTTCGTCGCCCAGGCCCAGCTCGGCCGCGACCTCGGCCAACGGGCGCGCCAGGACGGGATTCCAATGCGCATTCTCGAAATTGGGCGGCCCGTCGAAACCGTATACCGGCGCCGCCACGGCGTATTCCTCGGGCGTCAGCAGCGCGCGGACCTCATCAGGCGTCCATACGTAAAACCTGCCTTCATGGCCTTCGCTGTCGGCATCCAGCGCCGAATAGAACCCGCCCTGCGGGGCGTGCATTTCGCGCAGCAGCCAGCCGACGATGCCTTCCGCCGTGTCCCGGAACAGGGTCTCGCCGGTCAGCGCCCAGGCGTCGGCATACAGGTGCAACAGCGGGCCGTTGTCGTAGAGCATCTTTTCGAAGTGCGGGATGATCCACTGCTCGTCGACCGAGTAACGGCAGAACCCACCGCCGAGCTGGTCGACCACTCCGCCCGACGCCATCTTGCGTAGCGAGAACAGCGCCATCTCGCGCGCCTGCGCATTGCCGCGTTGCGCCGCGCCCTTACCTGGATTGGCTTGGCGCAGCAGGAAGAACAGTTCGCCGGGGCGCGGAAACTTGGGCGCGCGCGAAAAGCCGCCCCACACCGGATCGAAGGCCTGCGCAAGATCGCGCACGGCTTGCCCGAGCGGCGCATCGGTCAGCGCCTCATGCATGCCCACATCCGGCTGCTGCTGCGCGAGCGCGGCGCGTACCGCCTCGTTCTGCGCCAGCACTTCGCCGCGCCGTTCGTGCCAGGCGCGCGCGACGTTTTCCATCAGGTCGATGAAGCCGGGCAACTGGTAGCGCGGCGTCTTGGGAAAATAGGTGCCGGCGAAAAACGGCGTCTGGTCGGGCGTCAGAAACACCGTCAGCGGCCAGCCGCCGCCGCGCTGGGTCAAGAGCTGGTGCGCCGTCTGGTAGATCTGGTCGAGGTCGGGGCGCTCCTCGCGGTCGACCTTGATGTTGACGAACAGGCGGTTCATCACCGCCGCCACGTCCGCATCCTCGAAGCAGTCGTGCGCCATCACATGGCACCAGTGACAGGCCGAATAGCCGATCGACAGCAGGATGGGCTTGTCCTCGCGGCGTGATTTTTCCAGGGCTTCCTCGCCCCACGGGTACCAGTCGACCGGGTTGTCGGCGTGCTGCAGCAGGTAGGGACTGGGTTCGGTAGCAAGACGGTTGGGCATGGCGGCAGAGCCTCGCAGACTAATAGTTGATTAAATCAGTCAACAATTGTACGCTTGCTGCAATCCCGAACAAAAGCAGGAGCTCCCATGTCCCAGGAATTATTCGCAGCCGCCCAGTCGGGCGATACCGCCCAGATCAAAACCCTGCTCGAGGCCGGCGCCGATCACGCTGCTGTCGACGAAGCCGGCGAAACCGCATTGATGCACGCTGCCCACGGCGGCCATGTCGCCGCGGTGCAACTGCTGATCGCCGCCGGTGCCGACGTCAACGCCAAGTCGCCGCAAGGCTGGACGGCGCTTGCCAAGGCCGCGTACAACAGCGAAACCGAACGCGGCTACGTCGAGGTCATCGAAGTACTGCACGAGGCGGGCGCCTCGCTCGACGAACGCATCTTCTTCGGCATCACGCCGCTGATGCTGGCGGCTGGCGGCGGCGACGCCCAGGTCGTGGAATGGCTGATCAACACCGGGGCCGACGTGCTCGCCGCCAACGAGGGTGGCCGCACCGCGCGCATGATGGCGGACGACAAGTTCTATGTGGATGTGATCAACCTGCTGCACGAAGCCGAGCAACAACTGGGTGTATCGGTAGACGGCTCGTGCTCGTCAACCCGGGGCGTGGCCAAACCCCAGGTCGTCAACCTGATGAAGCCGACCACGCACTGACGTGTGCGGGGCTGGCCGGGGCGCCTAGCGGTCCAGCCAGTCGATCAGGCCCTGCCACTGTTCCACGTCGCGCTCGGCGATGTGGTGCGGCAGGTCGAACAGGCTCTTGCCCTCGAACGCGGCGTTGACGTAATGCTGGGTGTTGCGCAGATGCGCCAGCACCGGCAGATCCTGCTGCGCCATGAACTGTTCCAGCGTGACGCCGGCGCGCGTGCGCGGATCCACGCGCATCCCCACCACACCGACAAAGGCATGGCCCTTGCGCACCGCCTTTTCGGCATGCAGCGCGGCGAGAAAATCCTGGCTGGCGCGAATGTCGAACAGCGACGGCGCGATCGGCACCGCCACCTTGTGCGCCAGTTTCAGCGCGCGTTCGAGGCTCTTTCCATGCAGCCCGGCGGGTGAATCGATCACCAGCCAGTCGCTGTCCGCCTTCTGGCCTTCGCGCATCAGTTCGATCTCCGGCAATGCCCCATCGCGCATCGCCAGCCACTGGGTGGCGGACTTCTGGCGGTCGAGATCGAGCAAGGCGACGCGTTGACCCTGCGCCGCCAGATAGCCGGCAAGGTTGGTCGACAACGTCGTCTTGCCGCTGCCGCCCTTGGGGTTGGCCACCAGAATCACGCGCATACCGCTTTCTCCCTTTGGTTACATCGCTTCCACGCTGTAGGTCACGGACATCGTATGCGTTTCGCCCGGCGCCACGGTGACGACATTGTCCATCGCGTTGGCCGATTCGACGCACACCATTTCGCGCCAGCCGGCACCGGATTTGCCCTTGCCCATGTCGCCCATCTTCTCGGCTTTCTCGGTCCACGGCGTCCACACGATGGTCGACTGCGAACCCGTCTTGGCGATGCGGATGCGGCGCTTGAGGCCGGCGTCGACGATCACGCAGTCGGCCGGCGTATTGACGTAGACGCGGTCGACCTCGCCATTGAAGGCAATCGCGCCGCTTTGTTTTTTGGTGGCGAAGTTGTCGACCTTGTCGTGGAACGTCGCTCCTTCCAGTCCGCCGACCTGAACCGCGCCGATATCGCTGATGTGGAAATAGGTATGCAGCGCTTCGCCGATCTTCACCGGCGCTGCGCCCGTATTGGTGGTGGCCAGATGCATCTCCAGCTTGTCGCCGACGATGACCGTCAGCGCCAGCCGCGTGGCATGCGGCCACTGTGCGCGGGTCTGGTCGTTCTCCACGAGTTGCAGGGTGATCTCGGTCTTGGCGTCGTTGCGCTTGCGGCTGCCGGTCACGGTCCACGGCACGGTGCGCGCGAAGCCGTGTGCGGGATAGCCGGATTCCGTGTCATGCGCGCCGAACCACGGCCAGCACACCGGCGCGCCGCCGCGGATGGATTTGCCCGGCGCGAACTTGGCGGCGTCGGACACCCACACTACCGGCGTGTGTTGCGACTTGGGACGGAAGCTGACCACGTGCGCGCCCTGCAAGCAGAGCGTCGCGCGGCCGCCGTGGTTGTCGATGTCGGCATACGTGAGCCCCCCCGCGCCAACGCGGAAGCTCAGCTGGCCGGGAATGGCGAAGCGCGCCAGCGGATCGGCATGCGCCTGCGCCTCGGTCGGATGTTCGACCAGGCTGACGTCGCGCACCGCGCCGAAGGCGGCCGAGGTCGCCATCGCCGCATAGGCGCGCAACGCAGGCGAGACCTCGCGCGCACGGTTGAGCGGCTTCCAGGCCTGCGCACCCTTGGCGTCCATCGCGGCACGGCGGCGTTCGAGTTCGGCGTCGCTCACCGCGACCTTGATCGTGCGATTGGGAATGTCGATTTCGATGCGATCACCCTCTTCCACCAGGCCGATGGCGCCGCCCTCGGCCGCTTCCGGCGAGGCGTGGCCGATCGACAGGCCCGAGGTGCCGCCGGAGAAGCGGCCATCGGTAATCAACGCACAGACCTTGCCGAGGCCCTTGGATTTCAGGTACGAGGTCGGGTACAGCATCTCCTGCATGCCGGGGCCGCCGCGCGGGCCTTCGTAGCGGATCACCACAACGTCGCCGGCGACGATGTGGTCACCGAGGATGGCATCGACCGCGGCATCCTGCGATTCGAACACGCGTGCCGGGCCGGAGAATTTGAGGATGTGCTCGTCGACACCCGCCGTCTTGACGATGCAACCGTCCAACGCGAGGTTGCCGTACAGCACGGCGAGACCGCCGTCCTTGGAGTAGGCATGCTCGATGTCGTGGATGCAGCCGTTGACGCGGTCGTCGTCCAGTTTGGCGAAGCGGCGGTCCTGCGAGAACGCGGTCTGCGTCGGCACGCCGCCGGGCGCGGCGCGGAAGTAATCCTTGACATCCTTGTTGCTGGTGCGGCGGATGTCGTAGACGTCGATCTGCTCGCCGAGCGATTTCATCAGCACGGTCGGCACCTCGCGATGCACCAGCCCGCCGCGCTCCAGCTCGCCGAGGATCGCCATCACGCCACCGGCGCGGTGCACGTCTTCCATGTGGTAGGTCTGGATCGACGGCGCGACCTTCGACAGGTGCGGCACGCGGCGGCTCATGCGGTCGATGTCGGCCATGGTGAAGTCCACCCCGGCCTCGTGTGCGGCGGCCAGCAGGTGCAGCACCGTATTGGTCGAGCCGCCCATCGCGATGTCGAGCGCGATGGCGTTCTCGAAGGCATCGAAGCTGGCGATGGCGCGCGGCAGCACGCGGGTGTCGCCGTCCTCGTAGTAGCGGCGCGCATTCTTCACGATCAGGCGGCCGGCGGCGAGGAACAAATTCCTGCGGTCGGCGTGGGTCGCCAGCAGCGAGCCGTTGCCGGGCAGACTCAGGCCCAGCGCCTCAGTCAGGCAGTTCATCGAGTTGGCGGTGAACATGCCGGAGCACGAACCGCAGGTCGGGCAGGCTGAGCGCTCCAGTTGTTCGACCTTCTCGTCGGAGAATTTCGCATCGGCGGCCGACACCATGGCGTCGACCAGGTCGAGCTTGATGGTCTGCTTGTCCCACACCACCTTGCCCGCCTCCATCGGCCCGCCGGAGACGAACACCGTGGGGATGTTGAGACGCAGCGCGGCGTTCAGCATGCCAGGCGTGATCTTGTCGCAGTTGGAGATGCACACCAGCGCGTCGGCGCAGTGCGCGTTGACCATGTATTCGACCGAGTCGGCGATGAGGTCGCGGCTCGGCAGCGAATACAGCATGCCGCCGTGGCCCATGGCGATGCCGTCGTCGACCGCGATGGTGTTGAATTCCTTGGCCACGCCGCCGGCCGCCTCGATCTCGCGCGCCACTAGCTGGCCCATGTCCTTGAGGTGCACGTGCCCCGGCACGAACTGGGTGAACGAGTTGGCGATCGCGATGATCGGCTTGTTGAAGTCGCCGTCCTTCATGCCGGTGGCGCGCCACAGTGCGCGCGCCCCCGCCATGTTGCGGCCACGGGTGGTTGTCCAGGAACGATAGTCAGGCATGTTGGTCACTCAGGCAATCTATAATCAGCCAGTCATTTTACCCGCGCTTTGACCTCCCCGAATCCCACCTTCTGAATCCCGACCCCGACCCATGCTCGTCCATCCCCAATTCGACCCCGTCGCCCTGCAGCTTGGGCCGCTCGCCATCCACTGGTACGGCCTCATGTACCTCGTCGCCTTCGTCCAGGTGATCCTGCTCGGACGCTGGTGCATCGCGCACCGGCCGTGGACCGGCTGGACGCAGCAGATGCTCGACGACGTGCTGTTCTACGGCGTGCTCGGCGTCATCCTCGGCGGTCGGCTCGGCTACGTGCTGTTCTACAAGCCCGGCGACTATTTCGCCCACCCGCTCGACATCTTCAAGGTATGGGAAGGCGGCATGAGCTTTCATGGCGGCTTTCTCGGCGTCATCATCGCGATGGCGCTGTTCTCGCACCGCCACAAGCTGCGCTGGCTCGCCGTCACCGACTTCATCGCCCCGCTGGTCCCGCTCGGGCTCGCCGCCGGCCGGCTCGGCAACTTCATCAACGGCGAACTGTGGGGACGCGCCACCGACCTGCCCTGGGCCATGATCTTCCCGCAGGCAGGCGACGGCATCCCGCGCCACCCGTCCCAGCTCTACGAATTTGCCGGCGAAGGCCTGCTGCTGTTCGCCATCCTGTGGCTCTATTCGCGCAAGCCGCGCCCGGTCGGCGCCGTCTCCGGCGTGTTCCTGATCGGCTACGGCAGCCTGCGCTTCCTCGCCGAATTCGCCCGCGAACCCGACAGCTTCCTTGGTCTGCTGGGGCTGGGACTTTCCATGGGGCAATGGCTCTCCATGCCGATGATCGTCGCCGGCCTCATCATGCTGCGCTGGTCGCTGCGGCGCGCATGATCGCCCGTCTCTGGCGCGGTGTCGGCTGGCTCGGTGTCGCCGCCGCCCTGGTGCTGTCACTGACCCCGCCCGTGATCAACGAAGCCGGACACACCGACAAGATCGTGCACCTGTCCGGTTACGCCGTGCTGATGTTCTGGTGGGCGCAGATCGTCGTCCGCCGGCGCTGGCGGCTCGCCCTGGCCGTCGTGCTGTTCGGCGCCGCCATCGAGCTGCTGCAGGGCCTCACCCCGGATCGCGACCCCGACGTATTCGACGCGCTGGCCAACACCGGCGGCGTCCTGCTCGGCTGGTTCGCCGCCCGCCTGCTCCCCAACCTCCCGGACACCCTCGGAAAGCTCTTCCGGCCCCGCTAGAAACAGGGCTATAATCCGCCGCACTGGGGCGGTAGCTCAGCTGGGAGAGCGTCGCGTTCGCAATGCGAAGGTCGGGAGTTCGATCCTCCTCCGCTCCACCAAGACAACATCCAGCAACGTCCAAGACGATGGCCTCTCAGGCCATAACCCTGCCAAACGGCAGGGTTATACTTTATCCGATAGTAAACGCTCCTCTGGTCGCAGGCATGGGGACACCCAGTCGAGGGCCTTTCAGACCTAAACCGAGCACATCCACCGTGCAAGCCTGTCCGCGCCGAATAACGCGAGACCTGACCCGGGCTTGCTCCGAACTCTACGCACTCGTTCACGCCTTGTGGGAAGGACCGTTCATCGTCCGCAGCGGACTCTGGTGGATGTTATCGTTCCAGCCCGCTACCTCCCCAAAGCAGTCAGCTAGAAACTGAAGCTGCCCCCTTATCGTTTCAATTTCTTAACTAAGATGCCCGACTTGATTCACCAAGTTTGGATACTCAGTAAAAGAAAATAACTCAATCCTTGAACTGGTGTGTTGGGCTTCTCTCAATAATGCAAATTCAGTCCCGAACTGTTCGTCATTGTCGCTGTGAAATCCACGGGTGAAATCCAATTTGGCCTGATTTAGCTTTAGAAGATATGTATCGACAAGCTCATAAATTGATTGATCTGACTCACGCAGGACTTGGCCCCATTGAGACACCAGCGGGACTTTCACAGGCATGTGCAGATTGAAGATTTTGGATACGGCCTCTCTGAATTGGTTTGGGTCAAATCTTGTTTGCGAGGAAATCTGATCTAGCAGAGGTTCGGACTTCTTCTTCAGCATCAGGAGAAAAACCAGGTAGTCGAAATAAACTATCTCATTCGCGCTAACGGAAAGTATTGCTTTCAGTCGATGAATGGTTTGCCCTTGATCTCTAAGCGACAGCTTGAAGGCATCTGAGAAGGCGGCAAATGTAGCCTGCAAGTGTGGGGAGTGCTTTTCATCGTTGTGAAAAGGCGTGACGAATCTTTCCTCATCCACAATCCGGTATTTGTCAAAAAGAAACTTCGCGTACTGTCGATTGTTCGGTTCGGGCAAGGTGTATTCCTGATCGAAGAACCTCCCCAGGTATGAAGATGAATCAAAACCACTTCCGTAAACAGCGCCAATAGAATGGCAAAGCTGTTCTTTGTTGGTAGCGACGATGAAGAACACACCTCTAACACCGAACAGGTGTTTGATGTTCTCCAACAGTTCGAGAGCGTATGTGGGGCGGCAGCGATCCAGCTCATCTACGAAGATGTAAAGAGGAAGTTGAACGTCGCACTCAGGATCGCCCTTTTGCTGTTGTTCAATCGTTTCGATCAGCGCACTTAAATTCGTTTTGAATTCTTCGATTAGGCGCCTTGTTTCTCTGTGTTGTGAGAGAGCCCTGTCAGCCAACTTTCCTGCTTGATCTGCGATTGAACCGTCAATACCGTCGAGGCCTGTGATTCTTTCAAAGATCTCTCCGGCGATAGGCCCTGCAAATAGACGGGTGCCGATGCCAATCAACTTTTTGGCAGTTCCCATTACATTCTCCATTAGCGCCTGTGCAGGGGCGACATAATCTAGCCAAGGGTTTAGGGCCTTTTCCAGTTCAGCGATGAAGCCAACAAGGGGGTCTTTAGAGAAGTCATTTTTCCATGCATCGAATAAGACGACTGGATACTTGGCCTGCGTCAGGTCTTCTACCCATTTTTCAATCAGGAAGCTTTTCCCCTGCCCCCAGCGGGCGTTCAGGTTGAGCACAAAGTGACCGGCATAGGCGTCTCTATTCTCTTCGTGATAAATGCCGTTGAGGTAGGTAGTCAGAAACCGCGCGGATTCCACCCGGTCAAGATGGTCACCCACCCACTTCGGTTGAATCGGTGATTCTTCGCCATGTGCCATGAGGGTTACTCTCCTGATATGTCTATGGCGACTTTATCAGGTAAGGCAAACATGCCAACCGGAGCACCGTTGAAGCTGTCTTCGAGGTCGGGTATAAATTTGAAATAATTTGAAGGATCACTTCGGCTTCTGGCTGACCGCTATGGTGCGGTAGTGGGATAACACGATAGCTTTCATTAGAGTCCGCTACGGCCGAACAGCGGCCCCCATGAGTACCGTGCCAATCGGCCGTTGGCCGAGTACCGTCATTTAGCCTTACGACCACTAAGCACACTGAATTCCAGATATTCGTTAACGCCTAAGAACATCCCGAACGCATAGATACAGTCAGGGTTGGTTCCAGCACCCCTCACGTAGCGTAGGTAGTCGTGAGGCTCGAATCCCTCGCCGCTGCCAGCAGCGCCTGAAATTCGTCCGCAGGAAGCGGACGGCTGAAGAGATAGCCCTGCCCCATGTGGCAACCGGCCTTTTCCAGCGCCTGCTTCTGTTCTTCCGTCTCGATGCCTTCGGCGATCGTGTCTTTGTCGAGGGCGTGGGCCAGGGCGATGATGGAGCGGACGATCGCGCTGTCTTCCGATTCGTCGACCACGCCGTCGACGAAGTTCTTGTCGATCTTGATCGTGTCGGCAGGCAGGCGTTTCAGATAGCTCAGCGACGAGTAGCCCGTTCCGAAGTCGTCGATGGCGATACGGACGCCGATGCGCTTGAGGGCGCCGAGCACTTCGACACTGGACTCGGCGTCGAGCATTGCGGCGCCTTCGGTGATTTCCAGCTCCAGGCGCGACGGCGGCAGGTGGCAGCCGCCGATGACGGAGGTGACCTTGCCCAGCAGGTCCGGATCCTGGAACTGGCGTGTGGAGAGGTTGACTGCCATGCTCAGATCGAATCCCTGGTCGAGCCAGGCCTTGGCCTGCGCGCAGGCGGTTTTCAATACCCATTCGCCCAGCGGCAGGATGAGCCCCGACTCCTCGGCGACCGGGATGAACTGGGCGGGATGGTGTTCGACGCCGTCGGTGTCGCGCCAGCGCAGCAAGGCTTCGGCGCAGATGATCCGACCCGATTGCAGGTCGACGATCGGCTGGTAGTGGAGCCTGAACTGCTGTTTGACCAGCGCGTCGCGCATTTTCGCTTCGAGCGTCAGCCGCTGCTGCAACCGTTCGCCGAGTCCCGCTTCGAAGCAGGCAAAGCCGCTGCGGCCCAGGCGCTTCGCTTCGTACATGGCCGTGTCGGCGTGCTTGAGCAAGGTTTCGCGGTCGGTGCCGTGGTCGGGGAAGAAGGCCAGGCCGATGCTGCAGGACATTTTCAATCGGTGCTGGGCCACCTGGAACGGTGCTTCGAATACCACGATCAGGCGTTGCGCCGTCCGTGCGGCGGCGACGGGTGGGCAGTCGGGCAGGATGATCAGGAACTCGTCGCCGCCCAGGCGCGCCAGCATGTCGTGATAACGCAGCGTGGCGGCCGTCCGTTTGCCGACTTCGGCCAGGAGCTGGTCGCCGATGCCGTGCCCGAGCGTGTCGTTGATGTCCTTGAAGCGATCGAGATCGAAGAACATGATCGAGAAGGGGCGGCCGCTCTCCTTGGCGGCCCGGATCTGGTGTTCCAGGAGCTCTTCCGCGCCTGCGCGGTTGGTGAGCCCCGTCAGCGAATCGCGCCGGGCCTGGCTCAGGAGTTCGTCGCTGTGTTGCCGCTCGTGAATCCTGACCCAGTAGGAAATGGCGCCGAAGATGGCCACGAAGACCAGGAATATGCCGAGGACCGGGCTGTTGTGTTCCCACCATTTGTTCCAGATATGGCCGTAGGGAATCGACACATAGGCGTACATGGGCAGGGTGGCAAGGTGGCTGTAGGCACCCAGCCGTTGCTGCTCCGTGTACATCCAGGGCGAAAAGCCGGTGAAATAGCCGTCACGCAGGCCGGGCTGCGCGTGGATCATCTTGATGAGCGGGCCGTTCAGGGGTCGGCCGTAGACTTTGTCGGGGCTGTCCACGGGCCAGCGGGCCTGCTGGAACCCGTCCTCGCGCAGGATGCCGACCAGGCTATTCGGCGGCAACGACAGATTGCGCAGGAAATGCATGCCTGTTCCCAGGGGGATGGCTGCCTGGATCATGAACAGTGCCTGCCCTTGTTCGTCCCGCATGGTGTAGCGGAACGGGAAGCGCCACTCACCGATGACCTGGCCGTATTCGGGGCGACCGATCGTATACAGCCCGGGGTCGTCCAGCGCGGCCCGGAAGGGGGCCATGTAATCCGTCGTGTGCCGGTAATCCGGCAGCGGAGCGCCAGGCGGCAGGGCCGTATTGATCAGCATCCGGCCGCTGGTATCGATGACCGCCATGGCGCCGACCTGGGGATAGCGCTTCTGGAATTTTTCCAGGGCGGAACGGGCTGCCTCGGGGTGGTTGACGACATCGATCTGCTGCAGCAGCTGGCCGAGCGGATCGAGGCCATGGCCCAGGTCGTCGAAGAAGGCCTGGGTCGCAGACGCCAGGAATCCGGAAAGAACAGACAGATTCTTCCGTTCGTCCGCCTGCTCCCGGTCCCAGCTGATGATGCCGAGCGCCACGAAGCCAAGCAGCCCCGCAGCCACGAATGCGTAGAAAGCGCGCCGCAAGAGACGGGAAAAAGGGGAACGTGAGGGCATCCTCGATACGGAGTTCATTGTTTTGCCGAGTAAGGCTATAGCGGCAGGCATGGCCAAGTGTTTAGGCCGAAAATGCGATGGCCGCCCATCCGCCGTCATTTTTCGGGTATCGGCCAGCCGATACAGGCGGATTTTCCATGGTCTAGAATCGATGGGTATCGCTTCCGCATAGGCCTGCCGTTCCGTCATCCGGGACGCCGTGGCCGGCTTCATCCATCTCCTGAGGAGTCCTACCCATGATCAAACTCGACGTGAATGGTAAACAGCATCAGCTCGATGTGGCGCCCGACACCCCGCTGCTGTGGGCGCTACGCGACACGCTGCACCTGACCGGCACCAAATACGGCTGCGGCCAGGCGCTCTGCGGCGCCTGCACCGTGCAGGTGGATGGCGCGCCGACGCGGTCCTGCGTAACCCCGGTGTCGGCGGTGGCCGGCCGCAAGATCACCACCATCGAGGCGGTGAACACCGACCGCGTCGGCAAGGCGGTGCAGGACGCGTGGCGCAAGCTCGACGTGGTCCAGTGCGGCTACTGCCAGTCCGGGCAGATCATGAGCGCGGTGTCGCTGCTGCGCCAGAACCGCAGGCCTAGCGACGACGACATCGACAACGCCATGTCCGGCAACCTGTGCCGCTGTGCGACCTACGTCCGCATCCGGGCGGCCATCCACGAAGCCGCCAAGACCCTCGCCTAGGAGACGCGCGATGAACACGATCGAAAACCTCAGCCGCCGCCGTTTCCTGCAGGGCAGCGCCGGCCTCACGCTCGGCTTCTGCCTGCCCGCCCTCGCCGCCCCGGTCGCCGGTCCCGGCAAGGCCGGGGAAGGGGTGGTCGGGCCGATCCATTTCGAGCCCAATGCCTTCCTCCGCATCGGCACCGACAACACCGTCACGGTGTTGTCCAAACATCTGGAAATGGGCCAGGGCACCTACACCGGGCTCGCCACCATCCTTGCGGATGAACTGGACGCGGACTGGAACACGGTGCGCGTCGAAGGGGCGCCGGCCGATGCCAAGCGCTACAACAACCTGTTCTGGGGCCCGGCGCAGGGCACCGGCGGCAGCACCGCGATGGCCAATTCCTGGGAGCAGATGCGCCGCGCAGGCGCGGCCGGGCGCGCCATGCTGGTCAGCGCGGCAGCCATCAAATGGAAGGTGCCTGCCGCCGAGATCACGGTGCGCGACGGCGTGGTCAGCCATGCGCAGTCAAAGCACCGCGCCCGCTTCGGCGAACTGGCCGTGGACGCGGCAACCCTGCCCGTGCCCACCGAGCTGAAGCTGAAGGACCCGAAGGATTTCCGCCTGATCGGCAAGCAGGCAAAACGCAAGGACAGTGCCGACAAGATCAACGGCCAGGCCCGTTTCACCCAGGACGTGCAGTTGCCGGGCATGCTGGTCGCGGTGGTGGCCCACCCGCCCCGCTTCGGCGCCACGGTCAAATCCTTCGACGCCCGCCGCGCCAAGGCGGTGAAGGGCGTGGTGGACGTGGTGCAGATCCCGCAGGGGGTGGCCGTGCTGGCGAGCGATACCTGGAGCGCGAAAAAGGGACGCGATGCCCTCTCGGTGAACTGGGACGAAAGCCAGGCCTTCACGCTCGGCAGCGAGGAGATTTTTGCCCGCTACCGGGAGCTGGCGAAGACACCGGGACTGGTCGCGCACCAGCACGGCGACGCGGACCAGGCCTTCGGCAAGGCCGCCCGCGTGGTCCGCGCGAGCTACGATTTCCCCTATCTGGCGCACGCCGCCATGGAGCCGATGAACTGCGTGATCCGGCTCGGCGGCGACGGCTGCGAGGTCTGGAATGGCGAGCAGATGCAGACCGGCGACCAGTATGCGCTGGCCGGCCTGTTCGGCCTCAAGCCGGAACAGGTGACCATCCACATGCTGTATGCCGGCGGCAGCTTCGGCCGGCGCGCCAGCAGCCACTCGGATTACGTGCTGGAGGCCGCCCAGATCGTCAAGGCGATCAACGGCCGCGCACCGGTCAAACTGGTGTGGATGCGCGAGGACGACATGCGCGCAGGCTATTACCGGCCGCTGTTTCATCATGCGTTGGAAGCAGCGCTGGACGACAAGGGCCGGCTCACGGGCTGGCGCCATCGCCTAGTCGGCCAGTCCATCGTGGCCGGCACGGCGTTCGAGAAGAACCTGGTCAAGGACGGCATCGACCAGGTGTCGGTGGAAGGCGCCGCCAACCTGCCCTACGCCATTCCCAACATGAAGGTGGACCTCCACACCCCGAAGGACATCCCGGTGCCGGTGCTGTGGTGGCGCTCGGTCGGTTCCTCGCACACGGCCTACTCCACCGAGACCTTCCTCGACCAGGTGGCCGAGGCCATGGGCAAGGACCCGGTGGCGCTGCGGCTGGAACTCCTCGCCACGCACCCGCGCCACGCCGGCGTGCTGAAGCTCGCGGCCGAGAAGGCCGGCTGGGGCAGCACGCCGCTCAAGCCCGGCAAGCCGGGCGAGCGCCGCGGCCGCGGCGTGGCGGTGCATGAATCCTTCAACTCCTACGTTGCCCAGGTGGCCGAGGTAACGGTCGCCAAGGACGGCAGCATCAAGGTCGATCGCATCGTCTGTGCGGTCGATTGCGGCATCGCCATCAACCCGGACAACGTCCGCGCGCAGGTGCAGGGCGCCATCGGCTTTGCCCTGTCGGCCGCCCTGCACGGCGAGATCACGCTCAAGGAAGGCCGTGTGGAGCAGGGCAACTTCGACGGCTATCCGCCGTTGCGCATCCACGAGATGCCGGTGGTGGAGGTGCATATCGTGCCCTCGGCCGCCGCACCCAGCGGCATCGGCGAGCCTGGCGTGCCGCCCGCGGCGCCGGCCGTGGCCAACGCCATCGCCGCCGCCACCGGCAAGCATCTCACGCGCATGCCGTTCAACACCGCCGAACTGGCCGCCTGAGCATGGACAGCCAGGACAGCGAGGTGCTGGCGGCGGTCCGCAACTGGGCGGCCGGGGGGCACCGCTTCGTTCTCGTCACCGTGGCCCGCACCTGGGGCTCGGCGCCGCGTCCCCCGGGCGCCTGGATGGCGCTGCGCGACGACGGCCGGGTACAGGGCTCGGTGTCCGGCGGCTGCATCGAGGACGACCTGATCGCCCGCATGGCAGCCGGCGAATTCCGCGGCACGCAGCCTTTCGTCCAGCGTTATGGCGTCACCCCGGACGAGGCGCGCCGCTTCGGCCTGCCTTGCGGCGGCGTCGTGGAGCTGGTGATCGAACCGGCACCCGATGCGGCCGCGCTGGACGACCTCGCCCGGCGCATCGCCGCCGGCCAGTTGGCGTTGCGCAGCATCGACCTCGACAGCGGCGCGGCAACGGTCCGCGACGGCTGCCGCAGCGACCAGCTGAGCTGGGATGGGCGCTGCCTGACCACCCTGCACGGCCCAGCCTGGCGCCTGCTGATCATCGGCGCCGGCCAGATATCCCGCTACCTCGCATCCATGGCGCAGGCGCTGGACTACCAGGTGCTGATCTGCGATCCGCGGGTCGAATACAGCGCCGGCTGGGATGTCCCGGGCGCCGCCCTGATGGCGGGCATGCCGGACAACGCGGTGGTCGAACTGGCCCTCGATCCCCGCAGCGCGGTCGTCGCCCTGACCCACGACCCCAAGCTGGACGACATGGCGCTGCTGGAAGCGCTCAAGTCGCCGGCCTTTTACGTCGGCGCGCTCGGCTCGCGCGTCAACAATGCCCGGCGCCGGGAACGGCTGCTGCAGCATTTCGACCTGTCCGAGGCCGAGGTAGCGCGGCTGCATGGCCCGGTCGGCCTGCCCATCGGCAGCCGCACGCCACCGGAAATCGCCGTCTCCATCCTCGCCGAGATCACGGCGACCAAGAACGGCCTCCCGCCCATCGCGGCAACGGAACGGCTGCCCGCAGCGGACCGTTCCGGCTGCCGCATCGATTAACCCGCATGACGCCAGGTCCCATCGTCGGCATTCTCCTGGCTGCCGGCAGCGGCAGCCGCTTCGGCAGCGACAAATTGCTGCATCCCCTGGCCGACGGCACGCCCATGGGGCTGGCCGCCGCCCGCCGGCTGCGCCCGGCCTGCGATCGCGTCCTCGCCGTGGTGCGTCCTGGGAGCGCGGTATTGGCGGGGCAGCTGGCCGCAGCAGGGTTCGAACTGGTCGTCAGCCCAGCGTCCTGCCAGGGTATGGGCCACAGCCTGGCAGCGGGCGTCCGCGCCGCGCCGGATGCTGGCGGCTGGCTCATCGCCCTGGCGGACATGCCCTTCATTGCCCCCGCCAGCTACGGCCGCGTGGCGGCGGCCCTGCGCGAGGGCGGCAGCATCGTGGTCCCCGAGTACCGGGGGCGCCGGGGCCATCCGGTGGGCTTCGCCAGGCAATGGGGTGAACCGCTCTCGGCCCTGGCCGGCGACGAGGGGGCACGGCGGATCGTCACGGCCTTTCCCGACGCGGTCGTGCGCTGCGACGTGGACGACCCCGGCATCGTGCGGGACGTGGATCGAGCGGCCGACCTGATGGATCGCCCCCCAGGCGCGACGCCGGCACCGTATCCGTGACGCATCGCGGGCTTCCCGTTTTGAAACGTTATGCCGCCGCCGAAGTCTGTGTGGTATCGGGCAACAGGCCCGATCACACATGCATCCCGGCCAACCCATGGAGCTGGCTTGATGCTGGCCCCACATCGAAGGAGAAGAATTCATGAAACTGAAAAACTGGTTGATTTTGTCTGCGTTGGTGGCCGGGACGAATGTGTGGGCCGCCGACACGCCCGCCGCCAAGCCCGCTGAAGGTGCGTCGACCTCCATGCACAAGGCGGAAGAAAGCGCGAAGAAGACGGCCGCGGACGCCAAGGAGGCTGCGCAGAAGGCCGCAGACGCCGCGAAAGTGGCCATGGACAAGGCGGAACTGGCTGTCGGCAATACGTCGCAGAAAGCCGCCGAGGCGGCCAGACAGGCGGCGAAGGATGCCGAGAAGGCCGCACAATTCGCTGCACACAAAGCCGCCGAGGCCACCCGTAAAGCCACGGCGACAACACGCGAAGCCGCTCAGAAAATGGAAGACGCCGCGAAGAAAGCCGCCCTTGCGAGCGAGGAGGCCTTGGAGAAAGCCGAGGTGTCCGCCAGGCAGGCGGCCCGATCCGGCGCGGCAGCCGCACGGAAAGCCGCCGAAGACACCCGGGATGCGGCGCGCCACGCCATGGAAGCCACCAAGGCGGCAGCCGAGAAGGCGTTCGAAACCCATGAAGGTGCGGCCGACGCGAAGAAGTAATTCCTGCGCCACAGGGGGTCGTCAGGCCAGCTCCACCCACACCGGCTGATGGTCCGATGCCTCGGTCGCGGCATCGATGCCGTGCGCCTTGAGTCGGCCCGCCAGTCCCTCGGTGAGGAAGACGAAATCGAAGCATTCGGGCTGTTTGACGAAATCCACCGGATGGATGCCGACCGTGGGTGCGTGTGCTTCGCCAGGATGCAGCACGGACCAGGCGTCGTGAAATGCCGGCGTCCCATCGGCAAACGGGGCGAGAATTTGTGCACGCTCGGGTGCGCTGGCAGGAAAATTCATGTCGCCGCACAGCAGCGCCTGCGCCGGCCGGGGAAATACCTCGAAGGACCCACCCGCCTCCTCCGGCATCGGCGCGCGCCCGGATAGGGCGCAGGCTTCCGCATGCAGGTGGCGGATGGCGTCGATCTGGGCCTGGCGCTGGCGTTGCGAGTAGTACTCGAGGTGGGTGGTCAGCACGCGCAGCGGCCCGACATCGGTCGTCACCACGGCTTCCACCAGCACGCGCTGCATGCTGGGCACCGCCGCCTCGGCCGGCCACGGCAACAGATGCCGCCATACCTGGCCGACCGGCAGGCGCGAGAAAATGGCGTTGCCGAACCGGCTGCGTCCGCCGCGGCCGTCCGGCACATCGGTCGCTGCGCCGTAAACCGCCGTATAGCCGGGCAGGCCGGCGGACAATTCGGCGACCTGGTCCTCGCCACGGCTGCCGGGCAGGCCAGGAAAACCGGTCGCGACTTCCTGCAGGCAGATGACGTCGAAATCGCCTGACTGGCGGAGCGTTCGCAGGATGCGCGCAAGATCGACGCGGCCGTCCATGCCGCGCCCCCATTGAATGTTCCAGCTCAGTAATTTCATGTCGCACCTCTTGCCGTCAGCATAGCGAATGGTCTCATTTGAATGAAACATCGGCAGGCGGGGTCCGCCCGTCGATCCGGACCAGGAATTTTCCGGGGCGGCGGGACTCCCAATTGAGGTGGCGTCCGGCCGTAAACCCTTGCAGCGGCAAGGCCTTGGCGGAGGCAATCATTGCCGCACGCGGCTTGAGGTATTAAAATGCCGCACTTTTCGCTTTAATTTTTTGCGGCTTGCCCTGTGGGCAGGCCGCTGTTGCCTGAGCTCACGGAACCATGGAACGACAACGCTGGCTGGACGGGACGCTGTATTCGCCCGATTTCGAACAGGATAGCTGCGGCTTCGGCCTGATCGCGCAGATCGACAATCAGCCCAGCCACACGCTGGTGCAGAACGCGATTGGCTCGCTGGCCTGCATGACGCACCGCGGCGCGATCGCCGCCGACGGCTTGTCGGGCGATGGCTGCGGCCTGCTGTTCAAGAAGCCGGACGCCTTCCTGCGCGCGGTGGCGGCTGACGCCGGTTTCACGGTGGGCGACCTCTATGCCGCCGGCCTGGTCTTCCTGTCGCGCGACGCCGCGCCGCAGGCGCATGCGCGTTCGACGCTGAAGTCCGCGCTGGAAGCGCAGGGCCTGACGGTCGCCGGCTTCCGCCTGGTGCCGACCGATTCGTCGGTGTGCGGCGAATCGGCGCTGGAATCGCTGCCGCACATCGAGCAGGTGTTCGTCAACGCGCCCGCTGGACTCTCTGAAGACGATTTCGAGCGCAAGCTCTACATCGCCCGCCGCCAGTCCGAAAAGGCGCTGGAGCCGACCGATCCGGTGTTCTACCTGCCGACGCTGTCGTGCCGCGTGATCAGCTACAAGGGCCTGGTGATGCCGGACAACCTGCCGGTGTTCTACCCTGACCTCAACGACGCGCGCTTCGCCACCAGCCTGGCCGTGTTCCACCAGCGCTTCTCGACCAACACCTGGCCGCAGTGGCGACTGGCCCAGCCGTTCCGCTACCTCGCCCACAACGGCGAGATCAACACGGTGCAGGGCAACCGCAACTGGAGCCGTGCGCGCGAACAGAAATTCGTGACGCCCCTGATCCCGAACATGGACGACGTCCGTCCCATCGTCGGCACCCGGGGCTCGGACTCGATGAGCCTCGACAACATGGTCGAAGGCCTGGTGATGGGCGGCGCGGGCCTGTTCCGCGCGCTGCGCCTGGTGATTCCGCCAGCCTGGCAGAACGTCGAGTCGATGGACGCCGACATCCGCGCGTTCTATGAATACAACTCGATGCACATGGAGCCGTGGGACGGCCCCGCCGGCGTGGTGCTGACCGACGGCCGCTACGCCGTCTGCACGCTCGACCGCAACGGCCTGCGCCCGGCACGCTGGGTGCTGACCAAGGACCGCATCCTCACCATCGCGTCGGAAGTCGGCGTGTGGCAGATCGATCCGGCCAACGTCGAGCGCAAGGGCCGTGTCAAGCCGGGCCAGATGGTCGCCGCCGACCTCGAGACCGGCCGCCTGCTGATGCCGGAAGACATCGACAACGAACTGAAGGGCGCACAACCCTACCGCGAATGGCTCAAGGCCGGCGTGGTCAAGCTGGAGCTGTCGATCAACCAGGACGCCGATCTGGCGGTGATGGATGCGGCCAGCCTGCTGACGCACCAGAAACTGCATAACGTCAGCTTCGAGGAACGTGACCAGATCATCCGCGTGCTGGCCGAGGACGGCGCCGAGGCGATCGGCTCGATGGGCGACGACACGCCGATGGCGGTGCTGAGCCAGAAAGTGCGCTCGCCGTTCGACTACCTGCGCCAGCAGTTCGCACAGGTCACCAACCCGCCGATCGATCCGATCCGCGAAGCGATCGTGATGTCGCTCAACACCAGCTTCGGCCCCGAGCGCAACCTGTTCAAGGAAACCCCGGAGCACGCGCACCGGGTGGAAGTCCACACCCCGCTGCTGTCTAAAGAGGCCTTCGACAAGCTCTTGAACCTGAACGACCCGTCGTTCGCTTCAACCACGCTCGACCTGCACTACGATCCGACGGCGACCACCCTGGAAGCCGCGATCCATGCGCTGACCGCACGCGCGGTCGACGCGGTGAAGGCCGGCAAGGTCATTCTGGTGCTGTCCGACCGCAACCTCGCCAAGGATCGCCTGCCGATCCACGCGCTGTTCGCCACCGGTGCTGTGCACCACGCGCTGATCACGGCCGGCCTGCGCTGCAACGCCAACATCGTGGTGGAAACCGGCAGCGTGCGCGATCCGCACCACTATGCCTGTCTGATCGGCTATGGCGCGACGGCGGTGTATCCGTATCTCGCCTACCAGGTCATCGGCGAATTCGTGAAGACCGGCGAGATCAAGCCCAATCTCGACAAGGCGCTGTGCAACTTCCGCAAGGGCATGGACAAGGGCCTGTACAAGGTGCTCTCCAAGATGGGCATCTCGCTGGTGGCCAGCTACCGCGGCGCCCAGTTGTTCGAGGGCGTGGGGCTGCATGAAGATGTGGTCGAACTGTGCCTGAAGGGCACGGTGTCGCGCATTTCCGGCGCCAATTTCGAGGACTTCGAGTCCGACCAGAAGCTGCTGCACAAGGCGGCGTTCAACCCGCTGCGCCCGCTGACCGCCGGCGGCTTGCTGAAATTCATGTTCGGCGAGGAATACCACGCCTACAACCCGGACGTGGTGCAGCAGCTGCAGAAGGCGGTGAAGACCGGCGACTACGCCGAGTTCAAGAAGTACTCCGAGATCGTCAACACCCGCCCGGTGGCGATGGTGCGCGACCTGATGACGCTGAAGTCCGGCGCCCAGCCTATCCCGCTCGAGGAAGTCGAGCCGCTGGAAACCATCCTCAAGCGCTTCGACTCGGCCGGTATGTCGCTCGGCGCGCTGTCGCCTGAAGCGCATGAGGCGCTGGCCGAGGGCATGAACCGCATCGGCGGCCGCTCCAACTCGGGCGAAGGCGGCGAGGACCCGAAGCGCTACGGCACGGTGAAGACCTCCAAGATCAAGCAGGTCGCTTCCGGCCGCTTCGGCGTGACCGCGACCTACCTGGTCAACGCCGAAGTGCTGCAGATCAAGATCGCGCAAGGTGCCAAGCCCGGCGAGGGTGGCCAGCTTCCCGGCGACAAGGTGTCGCCGATGATCGCCTCGCTGCGCCACTGCAAGCCCGGCACCACGCTGATCTCGCCGCCGCCGCACCACGATATCTATTCGATCGAGGATCTGGCGCAGCTGATCTTCGACCTCAAGCAGGTCAACCCCGACGCGCTGGTGTCGGTGAAGTTGGTCGCCGAGCCCGGCGTCGGCACGATCGCCGCGGGCGTGGCCAAGGCCTACGCCGACCTCATCACGATTTCCGGCTATGACGGCGGCACTGGCGCCTCGCCGTTGACCTCGGTGAAGTACGCCGGCACGCCGTGGGAGCTTGGCCTGTCCGAAGCGCAGCAGGTGCTGCGCGCCAACGGCCTGCGCGGCCGCGTTCGCGTGCAGACCGACGGCGGCCTGAAGACCGGCCTCGACGTCGTCAAGGCGGCGATCCTCGGCGCCGAGTCGTTCGGCTTCGGTACCGGCCCGATGGTCGCGCTGGGCTGCAAGTACCTGCGCATCTGCCACCTGAACAACTGCGCCACCGGCGTCGCCACGCAGAACGACAAGCTGCGCCGCGAACACTTCATCGGCCTGCCCGAGATGGTGGTGAACTACTTCAAGTTCGTCGCCGAGGAAACGCGCGAGCTGATGGCCTCGCTGGGCATCCGCAAGCTGACCGACCTGATCGGGCGCACCGACCTGCTCGACCTCTCGACTGGCGACACGCCGCGCCAGGGCCGGCTGAAGCTCGACGTGCTGCTCTCGCAGGGCGACATCCCGGCCGACGCACCGCGCTTTTCGCAGCAGGAGCGCAATCCGTCGTTCGACAAGGGCGAGCTGGCCGAGCAGATGGTGGCCGACGCGCTCGGTGCGATCAAGGCCGGCACGCCGATCGAGTTGCGCTATGAAGTGCGCAACGTCAACCGCTCGATCGGCGCACGCCTGTCGGGCGAGATCGCCAAGGCACACGGCTCCAAGGGCCTGCCGGACAATACCATCCGCGTCCAGCTCACCGGTTCGGCCGGCCAGAGCTTCGGCGTGTGGAACCACAAGGGCCTGACGATCACGCTCGAAGGCGACGCCAACGACTACGTCGGCAAGGGCATGGGCGGCGGCCGCCTGGTGATCTACCCGCCGCGCGTGGCCACGTTCGACGCGCACCGCAACACGCTGATCGGCAACACCTGCCTGTACGGCGCCACCGGCGGCGAACTCTATGCGGCCGGCATGGGCGGCGAGCGCTTCGGGGTGCGCAACTCCGGCGCATTGACCGTGGTGGAAGGCATCGGCGACCACGGCTGCGAGTACATGACGGGCGGCGCGGTGATCGTGCTGGGCGACACCGGCCTGAACTTCGGTGCCGGCATGAGCGGCGGCATGGCCTTCGTGGTCGACGACACCAACGATTTCGTGTCGAAGACCAACAAGGAAATGGTCGAGCTGACCCGCATCACCAGCGACGAAACCGAGCCGTTCCGCGTCTTTCTCAAGACGCAGGTGGAACGCCATCTGGCGCTCACCGGCAGCGCCCGCGCGAAAGCGCTGCTGGCCGAGTTCGACGCCACCTTGTCTCGCGTCTGGCTGGTCAAGCCGAAGCGCATTTCGATTGAAGACCTGGTCGAGGACATTCCTGGCCAGACACGTGAAGTATTGGAAGCTTAACGATGGGTGACGTATTCCAGTTTCTGAAGCAGGCGCGGCGCGACGGCGAAAAGACCGCCGCCGATGTCCGCAAGCACGAGTTCCGCGAAATCTACGCGCTGATGGATACGGCGCACGCGCAGGAACAGGCCGACCGTTGCCTCGGCTGCGGCAATCCGTACTGCGAATGGAAGTGTCCGGTGCACAACTACATTCCCAACTGGCTCAAGCTGGTGACCGAAGGGCGTCTGTTCGAAGCCGCGGAACTGTCGCACCAGACCAACTCGCTGCCTGAAGTGTGCGGCCGCGTCTGCCCGCAGGATCGTCTGTGCGAAGGGGCCTGTACCCTCAATACCGACGGCTTCGGTGAAGCCGTCGGCGGTGGGCCGAACACGGGCGGCTTCGGCGCGGTGACCATCGGCCAGATCGAGAAATACATTTCCGAGGAAGCCTTCAAGGCCGGCTGGCGTCCCGACATGTCGAACGTCGTTCCGACCGGCAGGAAAGTCGCCATCATCGGCGCCGGCCCTGCCGGACTCGGCTGTGCCGACGTGCTGGCGCGCAACGGCGTGAAGCCGGTGGTATTCGACCGCTACGACGAAATCGGCGGCCTGCTGACCTTCGGCATCCCCGAGTTCAAGATGGAAAAATGGGTGATGACGCGCCGCCGCGAGGTGCTGGAAGGCATGGGTGTCGAATTCCGCCTGGGGATTGAGGTCGGCAATACCCAAGAGGGCATAAAGTCCGTCTCCATGCAGTCCCTGCTCGACGAATACGACGCCGTGTTCATGGGCATGGGCACCTACACCTACATGAAGGGCGGCTTCCCCGGCGAGGATCTGCCCGGCGTGCTGGAAGCGTTGCCTTTCCTGATCTCCAACGTGCGCAAGTGCCTCGACCTGGCCAAGCCGGACGAGGTCTACCACAACATGAAGGGCCTGCGCGTGGTGGTGCTCGGCGGCGGCGACACCGCGATGGACTGCAACCGCACCAGCATCCGCCAGGGCGCGGCCTCGGTCATCTGCGCCTACCGCCGCGACGAGAAGAACATGCCTGGCTCCAAGCGCGAAGTCGGCAACGCCAAGGAAGAAGGCGTGCAGTTCCTGTGGAACCGCCAGCCGGTCGAGATCGTCGGCGACGGCAAGGTCGAAGGCGTGAAGCTCGTCACCACCGAACTCGGCCCGCCCGATGCGCGCGGCCGCCGCACCCCGGTGGTGATTCCGGGCTCCGAGGAAGTCATTCCGGCCGACCGCGTAATCGTCGCCTTCGGCTTCCGCCCCAATCCGCAACCGTGGTTCGAACAGCACCAGATCGCGGTCGACCCGGGTGGCCGCGTCATCGCCAAGGGGCAGTCGCACGCCTTCCAAACCGCCAACCCCAAGGTCTTCGCCGGCGGCGACATGGTGCGCGGCTCCGATCTAGTGGTGACCGCCGTATGGGAAGGCCGCGAGGCCGCCAAGGGCATCCTCGCCTACCTCGACCTGCTGTAACGCCGCGGGCACGGATGCGGCCGCCGCACCCGTGTCCACCCATCGGGGTATGCTGCGGCATTGCCATCGACCGCTCTTACCGGATGCTTTCAGCCCCCTATTACCCACGTTCGTTCACCATCCTGGTCATCGTTGCCATGGGCGTGTTGATCGTGCCGCTGGCCAGCGGCCTGATCAATGCGGTGCACGTGCTGCAAGGCGTGGTCGAAACCCAGCGACAGTTCACCCACACCAGCCTTGCCGTCACGCGCGACGTGCGGCAGATCGTCGAGTCGGTCAGCCAGCTGCAACGCGCCGCCGGACAATACCATCTGTTGCAGGACGCCGAATTTGGACCGGCCCTGCGACAAAGCTTCGACGAACTGCGCGCCCAGCTGTCGCAACTCGATACCCAGCTCACCGACTCCCGTTCGCGCGCGACGCTGGCCACGCTGCAGGCGCGCAGCCAGACCCTGTATCGCCAGGTGCGGCCGGGTGAATTCCTGGACAGTGACCAGTTCCACGCACTCGACCCGACGTTCGATGATCTGCATGATGTTGCGCGCACCCTGCTCGTTCAGGCGGATGCCGCAGTACAGCGCGAATTGCAGGCACTGGAAGGCACGGTGCAGGCGACCCGCCGGCGGTTGATCGTGCTGGCATTGGCCCTGATTCCCTTGACGCTGCTGCTCGCGGCCGTGTTTTCCTGGATGATCAACCGCCCGATCAAGCAGCTCAAGACTTCGATCCAGCAACTCGGCCAGGCCGACCTGCGCCCCTTGCCGGCCATCAGCGGGCCGCAGGACATCGTCGAACTGGGGCGGGAAATCGACTGGCTGCGTCAGCGCCTGCAGGCGCTGGAAGAACAGAAGCTGCGCTTCCTGCGCCACGTATCGCACGAACTGAAGACGCCGCTCGCATCGCTGCGCGAAGGCGTGGCGTTGCTCGGCGACGAACTGGCGGGTAGTCTCAACCCACGCCAGCGCAGCATCGTCGGCATCATGGACAGCGGCAGCCGCGACCTGCAGAAGCGCATCGAAGACCTGATCCGTTACAGCAGCATGGTGCGCGACGCCACGCCCTCGCCCGCCACACCGCAAGCGCTGGGCGACGCGCTCGATGCCGTCCTGGCGCGGCAAAGGCTGGCGCTCGATACGCGCCACATCGAGGTCGAAACGCAGTTCGACGCGCCCGTGCTCCATGCCGAACGCGGCCAGCTGGAAACCGTACTCGACAATCTGTTGTCCAATGCGGTCAAATTCAGTCCCGAGGGCGGGCGCATCCTGGTGAAGAGTGCGCCTGTCGACGGCACGATCGAGGTTTGGGTTTGCGATCAGGGCGGCGGCATCCCGGAAGCCGAGCGCTCCCGCATCTTCGAGCCGTTTTTCCAGGGCGCACGCCAACCCGCCACCGCGGTTCGCGGCAGCGGGCTCGGCCTGTCGATCGTGCGCGAGTCGCTGCTGGCTGTCGGCGGCAACATCGAAGTGGTCGATTGCCCGCCCTGGTCGACCTGTTTCCGATTATCGTGGCCCGCTTACCGCGGCCCGCTTAACCTGACGCGTACCGAATGAGTTTCAAATCCATCCTGCTTGCCTGTCTTTTGCTGACACTGAGCGCCTGTGTCGTCCCGCCCCTGCCCGGCCAGACGGCTCAACCCGGCGCCCGGCTATTCGGGTTGAGCGCATCGGCACTCCTGAACGAGTTGACGCGGGTGGCGGCGCTGTCTCCCGAGCAACGCCGGCGCGAACTGGCCGCCCTGGACAATGAGCGTCGCCTCGACGATGCCAAGCGTTTCCAGCAGGCCGCGCTGCTGGAACGCGAAGACAACGTGGACGCATTCGAGCGCAGCCTCAAGAGCCTGGCCATGATCGACGACGTCGATCCCCGCGCACATACGCTGCTCGATCTGATGAAGAAATCACTCTCGGCCCGCATCGAGCTCCGACAACAGGCTGCGCGCGCGCAGGAGCTGCAGGACAAGCTCGATCAGATCAAGGCGCTGGAAAAAACCCTGCAGCAGCGCAACACGCTCCCCAAATCGCCATGAAGAAACCCGCCATCCTGGTCGTCGACGACGACGCGGCACTGCGCGAACTGATCACCCTGCGGCTGGAAGCCAACGGGTTCAAGGTCGAGGCGGTCGATAGCGGCGAGGCCGCCCTGGCACAGTTGGCATTGGCGCGGCCCGACGCCGTGCTGACCGACATGCAGATGGGCGGCATCGACGGCATGGCCTTGTTTCGGGCCATCCATGCACGCGACCCGTCGCTGCCGGTGATCGTGCTGACCGCGCACGGCACCATCCCGGACGCGGTGGCCGCCACTCAGCAGGGGCTGTTCGGCTACCTGACCAAGCCCTACGACGCACCCACGCTGGTCGACCTGCTGAAGCGCGCCACCCGGCTGACCGGCTGCAGTCCAGAAACGCACGACGACAGCTGGCGCAGCGACATTGTCACCGCCAGCCCGGCGATGGACACGCTGCTGGCTGAGGCCCGTCTGGCCGCCCAGATTGATGCCGCGCTGATGATCCAGGGCGAATCGGGCACCGGCAAGGAATTGCTGGCGCGCGCGATCCACCGTGCCAGCCCGCGTCACGCCAAGCCCTTCGTCGCGATCAACTGCGGCGCGATCCCGGCCGAGCTGCTCGAGTCGGAACTGTTCGGCCATGTCAAAGGCGCCTTCACCGGCGCGGGACGCGACCACCCCGGCCTGTTCCTCAGCGCGCAGGGCGGCACCGTGTTCCTCGACGAGATCGGCGACATGCCGGCCCCGCTGCAGGTCAAGCTGCTGCGCGTGCTGCAGGAAGGCGAAGTGCGTCCGGTCGGCGCGACCGAAACGCGCGCGGTCGACGTGCGCATTCTCTCGGCGACCCACTGCAACCTGGAGGAGGCGATCGTCAGCGGCGAGTTTCGCGAAGACCTGTATTACCGGCTGAACGTGGTCAACCTGACGCTGCCGCCGCTGCGCGAACGGCGTGAGGATATCCCTTTGCTGGCGCAGCATTTCCTGAGCCTGTTGACGGAAAAATACCGCCGCCGCATCCACAGCTTCGCACCCGATGCGCTCGACATGCTGGTGGCGGCCGACTGGCCGGGCAATATCCGGCAGCTGCACAACGTCCTGGAGCAGTGCGTCGCCCTGTGCACCACCACGACCATCCCGGCCACGCTGGTCGGGCGGGCATTGCGCGACAAACCCGCCGACATCCAGCCGCTGGCCGAGGCACGCGCAGCCTTCGAGCGCGATTACCTCATCACCCTGCTGAAGCTGACGCGCGGCCAGGTCAGCGAAGTGGCACGGCTGGCCGGACGCAACCGCACCGAGGTATACCGGCTACTGCAACGCCACGACCTCACCCCCGCCCTGTTCAAGGATCGCGACGAAACCGACTAATGTCGGGCAGGGGCGACGCCTGCATCCCGCAGGCGGTGGCCGGCTTGCACAACAGCCTTGCGGCTCCTTGATTCAAAATGAAATTTTTGTCTGGCACACACTCTGCATTGGGGGGATACCGCCTTCGGGCGCTTATCAATTCTCAGAGGAGAACATCATGTTTGGATGGGCCATCACGTTCCTGATCCTTGCCATCATCGCTGGAATTTTCGGCTTTGCCGGCGTGGCCGGCACCGCCGCCTGGATCGCCAAGATCCTGTTTGTCGTGGGCCTGGTCGTGTTTCTTGTCATGCTGGCCACGGGCCGCCGCCCGCCGACCATGTAAATCCGTCGTGCCGCATGAAGAGGGGAGCTCAGGCTCCCTTTTTTTATGGCCTGTCGCCATCGACATACAAAAATAGCAAGAAAAAACATGGGCTTATAAAACAGTATGCCCCTGTGTCGCCAGCCGGCGACATATCTGCCCGGTCGAGGCTCCAGGATCCTGGAAAAATTAGCGCTGACCCATCTCAAGGCTTTGATTCAACAGCGGAAAAAATAACTGGCACGATCGTCGCTGTAGTCCGCTTGAGTGCATGTGCATTCGACTCAACCCATTACAGGAGATAGCCATGAAATACATCCACTACCGCTTGACGACCTTGACGCTGGCCAGCGTGCTGGGCGCCGCCGCTGCCACTTCCGCTCTGGCCGCATCGACGGCAGCCGACTTCAAGACCTATGACAGCAATGGCGACGGCAAGATCAGCCAGCAGGAATACCAGGCCCAGGGCGGCAACGAAGGCACGTTCCGCATGATCGACGCCAACGGCAACGGCAGTTTGAGCCACGATGAATTCGTCAAGAAAGGGAGCGCGTCCACGCCCCCCGCGGCACCTGCCCATCCTGCGGCCCCGGGCATGCCGAGTCCCAACGATCGCCTGTGAACATGTGAACGGCCGGCTGGCGTATGCGGCCCGGATCGAATCACCCTATGTCAATGGAGACCAACATGAAAAACCTTAATCGAACGCTCTTGAAGCTGGCGCTTGCCAGCATGTTCAGCGCGGGTGTTGCGGGGCAGGCCTTGGCCGCGACGGCCAGCTTCAAAACCTACGACAGCAACGGCGACGGCAAGATCAGCCTGGCGGAATTCCAGGAACACGGCGGTCAGGCGCAGGCCTTCCGCGACGGCGACACCAACCATGACAACAGCCTGAGTCAGGATGAACTCGTCAAGGCCGACGCCAGCGGCGACCGCATCAAGGCCGGCAAATATATCGATGACGCGTGGATTACCACCAAGGTCAAGACGATGTTGCTGAAAGATGAAGGCATGAAGGGACTCGGCGTGGACGTGGAGACCCACAAAGGCACGGTGCTGTTGGCCGGCTGGGTCAACAACGCCACTCAGGTCGCCGAGGCCGAGAAAATCGCGCGCAGTGTCAAAGGCGTCACCGGTGTCAAGAACACCCTGCAGATCAAGAATTGATTGCAGTAGGGATCAGGCCGGCGGCGGCAGGTGCCGCTGTCTCGGCCGTAACCAGGAGAATCACATGCATCAGACCATGCAACACCTCAACGATGAGCATATGCGGCTGTACGAATGGAGCGGCGCCGGGGCAGGAATCAGACTGCAGGCTGCCGCCCCGCAAAAATCGAAGCGGACGCATGCCTGGCATGCCTCATACGGCGTACTGGCGTTGCTGACGTCCCTGCTGGCGTTGAACGGCTGTGACAGCAAGGGTCCGGTGGAACAGGCCGGCGAACAGGTCGATCAGGCCGTCAAGGACATGCAGGCGGAGGATGCGCGTTCGCAGCAGATGAACACGCCATCCGCCAGCCCGGAGGCGGCGGCGCCCGCCCAGGAAGCCCCCTCGGACGGTCCGCAGCCTGGCTCCGACATGCCGAAACAATAGCGTCATGCCGGTTCGGCGCGGTGACTCCGCCAAAAAATAAGCCGGTGGCACGCGCGTGCCACCGGCTGGTTGTGGATCGAACGACGATCAGAACGCGTAGCTATACATCAGTTGCCAGTTCAACTGGCTATGGTCGATGACCATGCCGCCATTGCCGGCGGGCGGATTGGGTCCCGTGCCGGTCACCGAGGCCTTGGGCGAATAGCTCAATGCGAAATTCACGGTGGACTGCTTGCTGAAGGCATAGCCGAAGCCTGCCGTGTAATGGTTTTCGACGATCGCCGGCCACAGGTAGTTGACGAACTGATCCGGAATCGGATTCTTGCCGTGGTTGTAGCCGATGCGACCCGTCAGGGCATCGTTGAGTTTGTAGGCGAGACCCAGCGACAGCACGATCTGGTCGTTCCAATCCTGCTGGAACGGCGCATAGACGGCACCGTTTTTGTAGATGGTCACGGTGTTCATGCTGTCGCTCCACAGCACGTCCTTGACGTCGGCCGCGACCATGAGCTTGTCGTTCGCCTGCCAGGCCAGACCCAGGCCCAGGGTGGCCGGCATGTCGAAGCCCTTCACCTTGTAGATGCCGTCCTTGAGGTCAGGCAGGTTGCCGGCGGACTGATAGACGCCGCCGACGGTGAGCGCATCGGCCAGTTTGTAGGTGAAGCCGAGCTTGGCTGCCAGGCTGTAGCCCTTGGCGGCGCCGGTGAAGTCGCTGCCGTCCTTGAAATTGATGCCGTATCCGGTGACCACCATGTCCATCCCGGCCCAGACGAGGTCGATGCTGCCGCCGATATTGAAGCGGTCATTGACCGCATAGGCCAGCGGGAAAATCACTCGTCCGACACTCACCTGCGCCATATCGCCGCTGGCGTATTCGGTACCCATGCCGCCCTGGCCGTAGATGCCGGCGCCGTAAGTCAGCTTGCCCGTTTTTTTCGCATAGCCGAATGCCGGCATGTAGAAGGCATCCGCTTTGGATTTACCGATCCCCATCGACGTCTTGACGTCCGGGCCCACGAAACCCAGCATCACATCGATCCGGCTGCCTTCCGCCATCAGGCCCAGCGTGGCCGGATTGTTCGCCATGGCGGCCGTGCCGTTGTCATATGCCATGGCCGCACCGCCCATGCCGGTGGCAATGGGGCCATAGCCTTCCATGAGCATGCCATTGGTTGCCATGGCCAAGCCGGGCACAGCAAGGCCCGCCGCGGCAAGCGTGGCCGCGAGTTTATTCAGTTGCATCGGGGTTCTCCTAGAAGGACGCGTTATAGATTTTTAGAAAACTCGAAAATTCTAACCTATTTATGTATGTGCCCGTATGGGCGGGCCGGGGTCTTGCAAATCTGATGCATCAGGATGGCAATGCTGCGAGGGGGGTCTCTGGTTCCTTGATCATGAATCGGCACCAGCCGGAAAAACATTAGCCCGCAGGGCGCGTTACATTGCGTTACATGTGGTTACCTGCTCCAAACATGCCGCTTACACGGCGCGCCTAGAGTGCGATTGTCCGCCGACATTAAAGTTGTCACCGGGGACATTGATCAACCGAACAGGAGCCACATCATGAAAACCACACTGATTACAACCCGCCTCGGGATGCTGATGCTGGGGGGGCTGAGCCTCGTAGCGACCGCCGCGCAAGCCGACTGGGATCGTTACGGTCACCCCCAGGTCAGGCACGCCTACCAACAAAGCCAGGCATACAGTCAGCAGATCAATGCGCGCCAGATGCGGCAGATGGATCGTATCGAAGCTGGCAAACATAACGGCAGCCTGACCCGCCATGAAGTCCGCGACTTGATGCGCGAGCAGCACGAAATCCAGGCCATGGAGCATCATTTCCGCGCCGACGGCATCATCGACGCCCGTGAGTTCCAGCGTCTCGACCATGCGTTCGACCAGGCCGACCGCAATATCCGGGCGGAACGACATGACCGCCAGGCACGCTATGCCTACAATACCCGGCCCCGTTAAACCCGGCCACCGCCGGCTGCGTGGATCATCAATTCCATTCCAAAGACAACTCAGGAGCACATCATGAACGTGCCTGTCACACTGGCCTTGGCGGCGCTCGCGGGCACCAGCCCGGCGTGGGCCGACCCGCCCGAGCATGCCCCGGCGCACGGCTACTACAAAAAGCACCACGACAATGACCGCGGCCGTCGGCAGCACCGCCATGCCGGACATTACCGGGGCCCAAGCGGGGTAGTCTATGTGCACGACTACGGCATCCCGGCCGGCCGCTGCAATCGCGACGAAATCGGCGCGGTTATCGGCGGCGTGTCCGGCGCGGTCATTGGCGGACAGGTCGCGGGACGCGACGATCGCGTCGTCGGCATGGTGGTCGGGGGCGTACTCGGCGCGGTATTGGGCCACGCCATCGGCGACAACATGGACGCCCGCGATCGCGCCTGCATGGGGCATGCCCTGGAGCTCGGCCGTCCGGGCGTTCCGGTTGCGTGGCGCCATGACGGTCACGCCTATCGCTTCACGCCACGCAGCGATGCACGTGATGGCTGCCGTTACGCCACCCTCGTGGTCGACGGCCAACGGCCACACGATGTGCTGGCCTGCCCGGCCGGGCGCGGGGAATGGTCTTTCCGCCGCACCTGATCAGCCCTCGCTTCCGGGTCGGCGACGCCAAGCCTGCTAAAATGCCGACTTTGCGTCCTGGCCCGCTTCATGTCTGCCCTCAAGAACGATACTTTCCTGCGCGCGCTGCTGCGCCAGCCTACTGATTACACGCCGTTGTGGCTGATGCGCCAGGCCGGGCGCTATCTGCCGGAATACAACGCCACCCGCGCACGGGCAGGGGATTTTCTGACCCTGTGCAAGACCCCCGATCTGGCGACCGAAGTGACGCTGCAACCGCTGGCGCGCTACCCGCTCGACGCGGCGATCCTGTTTTCCGACATCCTCACCGTGCCCGATGCGATGGGACTGGGACTGTACTTCTCGACCGGCGAAGGCCCGCGCTTCGAGCGCCCGCTGCGCGACGAATGGGAAATCCGCGACCTTTCCGCACCCGATCCGACCGACAAGCTGGGCTACGTGATGGATGCGGTACGTTCGATCCGCCGTGCGCTCGACGGCTCGGTGCCGCTGATCGGTTTCTCCGGCAGCCCGTACACGCTGGCCTGCTACATGATCGAAGGCGGCGGCTCGGACGACTACCGCCACATCAAGACCATGCTGTACAGCCGCCCCGACCTCCTGCATCGCATCCTCGAAGTGAACACCCAGGCGGTGACCGACTACCTCAATGCGCAGATCGAGGCCGGCGCCCAGGCCGTGATGATTTTCGATTCCTGGGGCGGCAGCCTGACGCCCCACGCGTACAAGGAATTCTCGCTCGCCTACATGGAGCGCATCGTCGACGGCCTGATCAAGGAACGCGACGGCCGACGCGTGCCGAGCATCGTCTTCACCAAAGGGGGCGGCAACTGGCTGGAAGCCATCGCCGCCTGCGGCGCCGACGCGGTCGGCCTCGACTGGAGCATCGACATCGGCGAAGCGCGCCGCCGCGTGGGCAGCCAGGTGGCGCTGCAAGGCAATCTCGATCCCAGCGCCCTGCACGGCACGCCGGATATCATCCGCAGCGAAGTCGCGCGCATCATCGACGGCTACGGCAACCTTCCCGGCCATGTGTTCAACCTCGGCCACGGCATTTCGCAATTCACCAACCCGGACAACGTCAGCATCCTGGTCGAGGCTGTGCACAGCCGTAGCCGGGCCATGCGTGCCGCCGATGAAAACTGATTTTCCAGATGTAAAGAATCGAAAATTTCGAATAATTTACGTATAAAAATCGACTTTTCAGCACGGTTGGGTTTACGTCACCATACCCGCTCTCGTCGACATTCCGGAGCCTCATCGTGAAACCTTTCCTGATCAGCCTGTTCGCAGTGTTTCTCACCTTCGCGTTCGCCACCCATGACGCCGAGGCCAGACGCCTCGGCGGCGGCAAGTCCTTCGGCATGCAGCGCAGCGCGCCCGCCAAACAGGAGGCCGCCCCTGCGCCGCAACGCCAGCAGACGGCCGGCACGCCGGCCCCGGCCACCCCGCAGAAACGCAGTTGGATGGGGCCGATCGCAGGACTGGCCGCGGGCCTCGGGCTTGCCGCCCTGGCTTCACACTTCGGCTTCGGCGAAGGAATGGCCAATTTCCTGATGCTGGCACTGCTGGCCATGGCTGCGTTCATGTTGTTCCGCTTCCTGATGCGCCGCTCTGCGCCCACAACGCCGGCCATGCAATATGCCGGCATGCCGGCTTCCGCAATGAACCCTGCATCCTCCAAGTTTGAGCAGGCGCCAGCCGGGGCATTCGGTAGCCCTATCCCCACCTTTCCGCCCGGATTTGACGCCGAGGCGTTCGTGCGCGAGGCCAAGCTCAACTTCATCCGCCTCCAGGCAGCCTTCGACGCCGGCAACCTGGACGACCTGCGCGCCTTTACCTCGCCCGAAGTCTTCGCCGAAATCCGCATGCAACTGGCCGAGCGCGGCGCGGCTGCGCAAACCACGGACGTGATGGCGCTCGACGCCGAGGTGCTCGAAGCCACCGACGAGGATGGTCGCCATGTGGTCAGCGTCCGTTTCACCGGGATGGTTCGCGAAACGGCCGACGACCTCGGCGCCACCCCGCTCGATGAGGTCTGGCACCTCAGCAAACCCGCCCAAGGCCAGGGCGGCTGGGTAATTGCCGGGATTCAGCAAGCATAAACCCAGACAAAACAAGGCCTTGCGCACGAAAAACGTGCACAAGGCCCGTAATTGCGGCAATAGAAGCATCAACTTATGCACAGTTTTGACGCACGGGAACTTTTTTTGTGTCAAGACCTTGACAGTCGCACCTTGTTTATAAGTAACTGAATACTATGGATTTGTCGGCCTGCCTGCTTTTTAGTCTTTAAGGCTGGCCCGCCTGAATACGGGCATTGGGGGCAATCGACACAAATCACCCACACAATTATCCACAGCCTGCGTGGACAACGCCAAATTACCCTTGGCTAACAATCAGTTAGTGAAACTTTCCCGATACCTGACCAAGATTCGCCACTAACATGCCGTTCATCCTCCAGGTCGCGCTCGATACCCCGCTGCACCGGCTGTTCGACTATCGCCTGCCGGAGCAGCTGGGTCCGGTGCAGCCGGGTAGCCTGGTCGAAGTCCCGTTCGGCCGAACGCTACAAATCGGCGTCGCCCTGGAACGGCAGAGCGATAGCGCCATCGTGGCGGACAAGCTGCGCGACGTCATCCGCGTGCTGGACGATCGCCCCGCGCTGTCGCCCGACATCCTCCGCCTGGCACAGTTTTGCGCCGACTATTACCACTATCCGCTGGGTGCGATCCTGCTCGCCACGCTACCGCCACGCCTGCGCAATGCTGCGCCATTTGCCGCGGACACGCCCTGGCTGGTCGTGACCGAGGCAGGGCGGACGACCGAACCCCCCGCTCGTGCCCGTGCACAACGCGCCCTGCTCGACGTCTTGCGCGCGGCGCCGCAGGCGCGTGCGACATTGCGTGAACAGAAACAAGGCCGCCACGCCGCAGCGCTGGTTGCGGCCGGCTGGGCGGAATGGTCGCGATTGCCGCCCGCTGCCGGCCATGCGCCACCGACCCAGGCGGCCCCTGCAGCGACCGTCGAGCAACAGGCTGCGCTCGACCGCCTGCTACCCGTGCTGAGGCCATTCGGCGTCCACCTCATACACGGCGTCACCGGCAGCGGCAAGACCGAGCTGTATCTGCGCCTGATCGATGTGGTGTTGGCAACAGGCCGGCAGGTGCTGGTGCTGATCCCCGAAATCGCCCTCACTCCGCAACTGGAACAACATTTCCGCCGTCGTTTTCCCGGGCGGCGCATCGCCACCCTGCACAGCGGCTTGAGCGAAACCGCGCGCGCGGAAAACTGGCTCGCCGCACCCGACTGCGACGTCCTGCTCGGCACCCGACTGTCCGTGTTCACGCCGCTTCCCCGGCTGGGATTGATCGTCGTCGACGAAGAGCACGACGCCTCGTTCAAGCAGCAGGACGGCCTGCGCTATTCGGCACGCGACGTCGCCATCGCCCGTGGGAAGCAGGCCGATATTCCTGTGATACTCGGCTCGGCCACGCCTTCGCTGGAAAGCTATGCGCAGGCCCTGAATGGCCGCTACCAGCTGATCGACCTGAAACAGCGCGCGATCAGCCAGGCGCAACTGCCGGACATCGAGCTCGTCGACCTGAAGCACATTCCGGTCGACAACGGCCTGACACGGCCCGCGCTACAGGCGCTGACTGACACCCTGGCGCGCGGCGAGCAGAGCCTGGTCTTTCTCAACCGGCGCGGCTATGCCCCGGCGCTGTACTGCCCGAGCTGCGCGTGGGTGTCGCCCTGCCCGCGCTGCTCGGCGCGGCTGGTGCTGCACCGCACCTCGCACCGGCTGAAGTGCCATCACTGCGGATTCGAGACGCGCATCCCGCCCGAGTGCCCGAGTTGCGGCAACCCCGACCTCAAAGCCCTCGGCCAGGGGACGCAGCGACTGGAGGAAACGCTGGCCGCCTTCCTGCCTGCCGCACGCATTCGCCGCATCGACCGCGACACCATGCGACCGCGCGCCTGGGCCGAGCTCGGCGAAGCGGTGCATGGCGGCGAAGTCGACATCCTGGTTGGCACGCAAATGCTGGCCAAGGGCCACGATTTTCCCAACATGACGCTGGCGCTGATCCTCGACACCGACGGCGCCCTCTACAGCCCGGATTTCCGCGCCACCGAGCGCCTGTTCGCCCAACTGATGCAGGTAGCCGGGCGCGCCGGACGCGCCGACAAACCCGGCCGCGTACTGATCCAGACCGCTTTCCCCGACCACCCCTTGTTCCGCTATCTGCAGCGCCACGACTACGCCGGCTATGCCCACACGCTGCTGGCCGAGCGCAAGCAGCTCGATCTGCCACCGTTCACCCGCCAGGTGCTGCTGCGCGCCGAAGCGACGACGATGGATGCGGCGCTGGCCTTCCTGCAACACGCTGCGGCGCGGGCCCCGGACACGGCCGGCGTCAGCGTATTCGGCGCCACGCCGGCGCCGATGGCGCGCGTGGCCAATCTCGAACGTGCACAACTTCTGATCCAGTCGGCGCAGCGTCAGGCCCTGCAAGCCTTCGTTCGCGATTGGCGGCCGCAACTCGACAGCATCAAACCGCGTATCGCACGCTGGTCGCTTGACGTCGATCCGCTGGTGTTCTAGCGGCCCTTCCTATGTCGAAAACCCTCAATTAGACCGGTTTCCGTTCGATAACGTATCTTGGGGCGCGGATTTAACACAGCATCGAAGCCCACACGATGGCGGAACACCGATGAGCGAACACTACGACGAGCACTACATCAATAGCGTGACCGCGCTGGGCGATACCCACGAGGTCGTCACGACCCAGGCAATATTCACCCGCAACGGCATCAAGCTGATCGACCGCGGAGCACGCATCAACTCGGCCATGCGTGAAAAGCTGGTGAAGCACAAGCTGATTCCGGCCATCGACGAATGCCTCTCCGTCACCGATGGCGTCACCAACGCCAGCCTGCGCGACCGCGCTCGCGAGATCCTGGATAACGAGCCCCGCTTCCAGTTTTTCCACTCCGCCCTGCCCGGAACCGCGCGATTGCTCAATGCCATCTATGCCATGCCGCTCAACGCGCCGCTCGCGTTCAAACTCACGGTGGCGCGCGAGCGTCGCCCTGAGATTTTCGAGCACAGTGTGCAGATGACGCTGATCGCGCTCATCCTCGCCATCAAAAGCCGTCTGCCCGAACGCGATCTCGCAAGCGTCGCCGCGGCGGGCATGCTTCACGATATCGGCGAACTGCATATCGATCCCGCCCTGCTGCGACCCGGCCATCCGCTCGATCCCGATGCGATGCGCCATGTCTACGCCCATCCGATGACGGCTTATCTCATCCTGCAAACCTATCCCATGTTCCATCCGGAAATCAGCACAGCCGTATTCGAGCACCACGAACGGCTGGATGGCAGCGGCTACCCGCGCGGGCTCAAGGGCGAGGAAATCGGCCGCCTAGGCCAGATTCTGATGCTGGCCGAGGCCGTCAACGCCCTGTTCGAAAAGAGCTGGCACACCCACGGCGCCGCTCGCCTGGCGGTGATGCTGAAAATGAATCGCCGCAAATTCGACCGCGAATTGATCAATCATCTCGTCAGGCTGCTCAACAGCGGCGGGCGGGCGGAGCCGGGCGGGCGGGCGGACAACATCTCGTCCGAATCGGTGGCGGCTCAGCTCAACCAGTTGGCCGAAGTGTTCCGCTTGTGGCACCACGCACACCACACCTGTCCGCCCGAGGTGGCCGAGGAACCGCTGGTGACATTCGTCAACCAGCGCCTGACCGACCTGGAACGCACCCTGCTGGAGACCGGTTTCCATCCGGACGCGCTGGCCGCCTTCACGACTGGAATCGAGAACGACACGGCCGTGCTGGCCGAAATACAACTCATGACCAGCGAATCACACCGGCAGGTCTGCGACATCCTGAAAGAGGTCCGTCGTCGCTGGGCGGCTCTTCGCGACGACAGCGCCGGCCGCGCCGCCGTGGAGTTCTGGGTCGCACGCGCGCAGACGCTGCTCCAGGCAGGCTGACTCGCCGGCTCACTCGTCGTCTGGCGTTTGGCCGCCTCGCACGTGGCGCATATAATCGCGTGCTACCCATTCTAAACACTGAAGATGCCTGCCAGACCCCATCTTCAATGTAACCATGTCCAACACCCATCCGCTTAAAGACCAGATCGCCCTGCTGATCGGCGAAGCCCTCGAAACGGTGGCACCCGACACGCCGGTCAGCCTCGAGATCGAACGCCCGAAGAACCCCGCCCACGGCGACTTTTCCAGCAATGCCGCGATGCAGTTGGCGCGGCCGCTGAAGAAGAATCCGCGCGAACTGGCGCAGCGGATCCTCACCGAGCTGCCGAAATCGCCCTTGGTCGCCAAAACCGAGATCGCCGGCGCCGGCTTCATCAACTTCCACCTCGCGCCGGCCGCCTGGCACGGGATCGTGCCGCAGATCCGTTCGGCCGGCGTGCAATTCGGCTGCGCAGAAACCGGCAAGGGACACAAGGTCCTGGTCGAGTTCGTGTCGGCCAATCCGACCGGCCCGCTGCACGTCGGCCACGGCCGTCAGGCCGCGCTCGGCGACGCGATCTGCAATCTCTACGCCGCACAGGGCTGGGGCGTCTACCGCGAGTTTTACTACAACGACGCCGGCGTGCAGATCGCGACGCTCGCCAACAGCGTGCAGGCGCGCGCCAGGGGCCTGAAGCCGGGCGACGCCGCGTGGCCCGAAGCCGCCTACAACGGCGACTACATCGCCGACATCGCGGCTGATTTCCTCGCCAGGAAGACCGTGAAGTCGGACGACCGCGAATTCACCGCGTCGGGCGACGTCGACGACCTCGACTCGATCCGCCAGTTCGCCGTCGCCTACCTGCGCCACGAGCAGGACCTCGACCTCAAGGCCTTCGCGGTACGCTTCGACAACTACTACCTGGAATCGAGCCTCTACACCGACGGCCGCGTCGAGGCAACGGTGCAGAAGCTCATCGACGCCGGCAAGACCTACGAGCAGGACGGCGCGCTGTGGCTGCGCACCACCGACTACGGCGACGACAAGGACCGCGTGATGAAGAAGTCCGACGGCACCTACACCTACTTCGTGCCGGATGTCGCCTACCACATCGCCAAGTGGGAGCGCGGCTACGACCGGGCCATCAACATCCAGGGTTCCGACCACCACGGCACCATCGCGCGCGTGCGGGCCGGTCTGCAAGCAGCGGATGTGGGGATCGCCAAGGGGTATCCGGATTACCTACTGCACACCATGGTGCGCGTGATGCGCGGCGGCGAGGAGGTGAAGATCTCCAAGCGCGCCGGCAGCTATGTCACGTTGCGCGATCTCATCGAGTGGACCAGCAAGGACGCGGTGCGATTCTTCCTGCTCTCGCGCAAGCCCGACACCGAATACATCTTCGACGTCGACCTCGCACTCGCCAAGAACAACGACAACCCGGTGTACTACGTACAGTATGCGCACGCACGCATCTGCCGGGTGTTCGAGGAATGGGGTGGCATGTCCGACGTGCTCGACGGCGCCGACCTTGCGCCGCTGACCGCTCAGCATGAACTGGCCCTTTTGCAGCGTCTGGCCGAATATCCGGAAACGATCGCCACCGCCGCACGCGAACTGGCGCCGCACCTGCTGGTGCATTACCTGCAGATGCTGGCGGGCGATTTCCATTCCTGGTACAACGCCGAAAAATTCCTGGTCGACGATGCATCGACGAAACTTGCCCGACTGACTCTGGCTGATGCCACGCGCATTGCAATCGTCAACGGCCTGGCCTTGCTCGGCGTATCCGCCCCGGAGAAAATGTAGTCATGGCAAAACCCGCTTCCCGCAAGTCCGGCCGCTCAGGCGGCCGCTCCATTTTCACCGGCGTACTGATCGGCCTCATCATCGGCGCAATCCTCGCCGTGGGCGTAGCGCTGTGGGCGACCGGCGTCAACCCGTTCAAACTCGGCAAACACGCAAACGCGCCCACCAAGCCCGTTGCGCCCGCATCCCCCGCACCCGACACCGCACCCAGCTTCGATTTCTACAAGGTGCTGCCGGATAACACGTCGAGCGCATTGCCCGCCACCCCGGCCCCTGCCGACACCGCACCCCGGCTTTATCTGCAAGCAGGCGCGTTCCAGCGGGCCGACGAAGCCGACAACCTGAAAGCCCAACTGGCCTTGCTGGGTGTCGAGGCGGTCATACAGACCAGCGAGGTCGCCAACAAGGGCGTGCTGCACCGCGTACGCATCGGCCCGTTCCACACCGCTGACGAAGCAAACCGTACCCGCAGCCTGCTCGCGCAGAACAATATCCCGGTCACGCTGGTCAAAGAAGTTCCCACTCAACAGGAGACGCCTTGATGTTTGCCCGCACTTTGGCTTTTTTTGCCGCCGCCGTATTGTCCTTGTCCGCCATTGCCGCGCCCGAAGAGGCATTCGAAGGGCGCGACTACACGCGCGTCAGCGTGCCGCAGCCGGTTGCGACCGGGAAGAAGATCGAGGTGCTGGAGTTCTTCTGGTATCGCTGCCCGCATTGCAACGCGCTTGAACCCGGTCTCAATGCGTGGCTGAAGAAACTGCCCAAGGACGCCCAGGTTCGCCGCGTCCCGGCCGTGTTCCGCGACGACTGGATGCCCGGCGCCAAGATCTATTACACCCTGCAGCAAATGGATCTGTTGAGCCGCCTGCACGACAAGGTATTCGACGCCTACCACGTGGACAACCTCAACCTCAACGACCCGGCCGTGCTGGGCAGCTGGATCGCGAAGCAGGGCGTGGACCGCAAGAAATTCGAGAGCATCTACAACTCCTTCTCCACCCAGTCCAAGGCCATGCAAGGCGCACGGCTTGCCACCACCTACGGCGTCATGGGCGTGCCGGCCTTTATCATCGACGGCAAATACACCACTTCGGAGTCGATGACCGGCAGCGAACCCCGCCTGTTCGAGGTTCTCGACCAGCTGATCGTCAAGGCACGCGATGAGCGCGGCGGCAAGAAACCCGCGAAGTAAGCCTGTTGCCTCCCCCCGCCCCACTCAAGGTAGCGAATAGGCCCTTGCGGGTTTTGAATAAACCCCTCAGGGTCTTCATCACCGGGGCCAGTTCCGGCCTCGGTGCTGCGTTGGCGCGACACTATGGCGCAGCAGGCGCGCAACTGGGGCTGGCCGGACGCCGCCTGGATGGCTTGCAGAACACCGCCACCGGGTTGAATGCACACCTCTATCAAGCCGATGTGCGCGACGCGGCAGCCATGCAGCAGGCTGCCACGGCATTTTTGAGCGATGTCGGCGCACCCGACATCGTCATTGCTGCGGCCGGGATCAGCGTCGGCACACTCACCGAATTCGCCGAAGATGCGCCGGTGTTCCGCGCGGTGATGGACGCCAACGTGCTGGGGCTGGTCCACACTTTTCAGCCGTTCATCGGCGCCCTGCAGCCGGGCGGCGTGCTGTGCGGCATTTCCAGCGTGGCCGGGATACGCGGGCTGCCGGGCGGCAGCGCCTATTCGGCGTCGAAGGCGGCGGCCACGGTCTATCTCGAAGCCCTGCGGCTCGAATTGAAAGCACGGGACATTGCCGTGGTCACGGTGGCGCCAGGCTATATCGACACGCCCATGACGCGGGTCAATCCCTATGCCATGCCTTTCCGGATGACGGTACAGACTGCTGCCGCCAAAGTAGCTCGCTGCATCGCCCACCGTCGCCGTTTCACGGTGATTCCCTGGCAGATGGCCTGGGTGGCGCGGATGCTGAAATGGCTTCCCATTCCGGTCTATGATGCAGTTTTCGAAAAAGCGCCACGCAAGCCGCGCAATCTGCCAACATAATGTGCATCGCATAAAACGTATCGGAGAAGCAATGCCTGCCCCCCTGAACATCATCCTCATCGACGATCATCCGCTCCTGCGCATGGGTGTGGCGGGCTATATCGAGCAGGAACCGGATCTGCGCCTCACCGCGCAACTGGCCAACGCCGCCGAACTGCGTGCCTGGATCGAAGCTGGCAACCGGGCCGATGCGGCACTGCTCGACCGCTCCCTCCCCGATGCCGACGGCCTCGACCTGGTCTCCGATCTACGCGATCTGGGCATCAAAGTCATCATGCTGACCATTGCCGACTCCGACGAGGAAATCTCCGAGGCCATCTCTTCCGGTGTCGACGGCTACGTCGTCAAATCCAGCGATCCCGACCAGGTCCTGGCCGCCATCCGCAGCGTGTGCGACGGTCAAAGCAGCTTTCCCCTCAACATCATGCAGAAGATGGCGCGCGGCGAACTCAACAACAATGCCTTGTCGGCGCTGACCGCGCGGGAAATGGAAATCGTCGACCACGTGAAAGAAGGGCTTTCCAACAAAGCCATCGCCTACAAGATGACCCTGTCGGAAAACACCGTGCGCAACCACCTGCGCAACATCATGGAAAAGCTCGGCCTGCGCAATCGCGTTCAGGTCGCTACCCTGGCGCTGAAGGAAGATCGCAAGCGGCACTAGGCGGCACAACAAGCCATTTTCCACGAATAAAAACGCGGCCGCCGGGGCCGCGCTTTTTTTGTGCCTGCCGAACCGAATTATTCCACTGTGACGCTTTTTGCCAGATTGCGCGGCTTGTCGACGTCCGTGCCTTTTTGCAGGGCGGCATGATACGACAACAGCTGCAGCGGTACGGTATGCAGGATCGGCGACAACACGCCGTTGCTGCCGCCCGGGAGTCGGATGACGTGGACGAAGGCCGATTCCTCGATATGCACATCGCCGTCGGCGAACACATACAATTCGCCGCCGCGCGCCCGCACTTCCTGCATGTTCGATTTCAGTTTCTCGATCAGCTGGTCGTTGGGCGCGATGGTGATCACCGGCATGTCTTCGTCGACCAGTGCCAGCGGACCATGCTTGAGCTCGCCCGCCGGATAGGCTTCGGCGTGGATATAGGAAATCTCCTTCAGTTTCAGCGCGCCTTCGAGCGCGATCGGGTAGTGCACGCCGCGGCCGAGGAAGAGCGCGTGGTGCTTGTTGGCGAAGCGCTGCGACCAGGCTTCGACTTGCGGCTCCAGCGCCAGTACCTGTTGCATCTTGTTCGGCAGGCTGCGCAACGCGGCAAGGTGGGCAGCCTCCTGCTCAGGCGTCAGCCGGCCGCGTAGCTTGGCGAGTACCAGCGTCAGCAGGAACAGGCCCGCCAGTTGGGTGGTGAAGGCCTTGGTCGAGGCCACGCCGATCTCCGGCCCGGCGCGCGTCAGGAACTTGAGCCGCGACGTGCGCGTCAGTGCCGATTCCGCCACGTTGCAGATGGTCAACGTCTTGTTCTGGCCAAGCGCGATGGCGTGGTTCAACGCCGCCAGTGTGTCGGCTGTTTCACCCGATTGCGAGATGGTGACGATCAGCGCGTCAGGGTTCGGCACGCTGGTGCGATAGCGGTATTCGCTGGCGATTTCCGCATAGGCCGGGATGCCGGCAATCTCCTCCAGCCAGTAAGTAGCCACTTTCGCGGCATGGTAGCTGGTGCCGCAAGCAAGGAAGGTCACCGCATTCACCTGGCCCAACACGTCGGCAGCGTCGAAGCCGAACCATTCGGGCTGGACGCGATCCTGTGCCACTGCAGTCAGCAGGGTATCGGTGAGCGCACGCGGCTGCTCGTGGATTTCCTTCTGCATGAAGTGGCGGTAATTGCCGAGTTCGGCCATGTCGGACGTCAGCTCGGAGACGTGCACGCTGCGGTCGACCTGGTTGCCCGCCGCGTCGTACACCGTTACCGACAACAGGCCGATGTCGGCGACATCGCCTTCTTCCAGGTACATCACCCGCTGGGTCACCGGCAGCAAGGCCGACACGTCGGAGGCAATGAAGTTTTCCTCGATGCCCAGGCCCACCAGCAAAGGGCTGCCCTTGCGTGCGCACACGAGGCGATTGGGCGCGTCCTCGCTCACCACACCGATGGCATACGCACCTTCCAGTTCGGCCACCGCCGCACGGGTAGCCGCCAGCAGATCCTTCGACTGACGGAAGTAATGCTCGATCAGGTGCGCGATGACCTCGGTATCGGTTTCCGACGTGAAGGCGAAACCTTCCGCCTTCAGGCGCGTACGCAGTGCTTCGTGGTTTTCGATAATGCCGTTGTGCACCACCGCAAGGCGGCCGCTGACGTGCGGATGTGCATTGGCCTCCGACGGCGCGCCGTGCGTGGCCCAGCGGGTATGCGCAATGCCAAGGTTGCCGTGCACCTGCTGCGCGGCGCACGCTTCGGCCAGGCCGGCAACGCGACCGACGCTACGTACCCGCTTGAGACCGCCATTGATGGTGACGAGGCCGGCCGAATCGTAACCGCGGTATTCCAGCCGCCGCAGGCCCTCGAGCAGAATGGGGACAACATTACGCTGCGCTACCGCGCCGACTATGCCGCACATGTTCAGCGCTCCGCGTTGAATGAGGAGTGAGGGGTGAGGGGTGAGGCGTCGAGCCCCGAACCGCCACCGTTTTGCTTGCTTAGATTTACCATGATTTCCAAACCTCCCATTATTTACACCTCACGCCTCACCCCTCACGATTTCTTCACCGGCCGTTTCCAGCCATTGACGGTAAGCTGCTTCGCCCGCGATAACGTCAACTCGCCGGCTGGAGCATCGCGTGTCAGCGTCGTACCCGCGCCCAGCGTCGCGCCCTGGCCGACAGTGACGGGCGCCACCAGTTGCGTGTCGGACCCCACGAAAACATCGTCCTCAATGACCGTGCGGTGCTTGTTGGCACCATCGTAATTGCAGGTAATGGTGCCCGCGCCGATGTTGACCCGCTTGCCCATGGTGGTATCGCCGACGTAGGACAGGTGGTTGATCTTGGCACCGTCGTCGATCTGGCTGTTCTTGATCTCGACGAAGTTGCCAACGTGGACGTCGCGCGCCAGAGAGGTGCCCGGGCGAATGCGCGAGAACGGCCCCAGCCGATTGGCCTCGCCAATGACGGCGTCGTCGATCAGAGTGAACGCGTCGATGCGGGTGGCCGCGGCAATCTTCACGTTCCGCAGCACGCAGTTGGCGCCCACTTGCACGCCGTCGCCCAATTCCACAAAGCCTTCGAATACGCAATTGACGTCGATCACGACGTCGCGCCCGCATGCCAGCATGCCGCGCACGTCAAGCCGGGCAGGATCCATCAAGGTAACGCCGGCGTCGAGCAGTCCCTGCGCGATCTCGCCCTGGTGGATGCGTTCGAGTTCGGCCAACTGGGCCTTGCTGTTGACGCCGAGCACTTCCCATTCATATGCGGGATGGTGGGTTTCCACTGTCAGGCCATCGCGCACCGCCAGCGCGATGATGTCGGTAAGGTAGTACTCACCTTGTGCGTTGTCGTTCTTCAGTTCATCAATCCACTGCCTGAGATGACGGGTCGCCACTGCAAGGATGCCGGTGTTGACTTCATGGATCGTCCGCTCGTCAGGGGTCGCGTCCTTGTGTTCGACGATGCGTCGTACCCGACCGTCGGCATTCCGCACGATGCGCCCATAGCCGTCGGGCTGCGCCAGCTTGACCGTAAGGAGCCCCAGTTTGCCTGCCTGGGCCGCGCTCACGAGCGGTCGCAAGGTACGCGTATGCGTCAACGGCACGTCACCATACAACACCAGTGTCACACTGTCGTCGGACAGTTGCGGCAACGCCTGCTTCACGGCGTGGCCCGTGCCGTGCTGTTCGGCCTGTAGCACAAACGTCAGTTTGTCGTCAGCCATCGCCTGCGGCACGGCCTCGCCGCCAAAGCCGTAGACAACGCAGGTTTGAGCTGCACCCAACGCATGGGCTGTATCGACGACATGGCCCAGCAGGGGTTTGCCCGCCAGCTTGTGCAGCACCTTGGGCTGGTCGGACCGCATCCGGGTGCCCTTGCCCGCCGCGAGTATCAGGATTTCAAGCTTGGAATGCATTCGGGTCGTCCGGGTGTGTGAATCGCATCAGCAGAATGAGAGCAAATCGCGCGCCAAGTATAAAGCCTGGACGGGGCCGCCAAAATGAAAAGGCAACCCGAAGGTTGCCTTTTCTATTTTCGCGCGTGGGATCACCTACCTGCGATACGGGGCCACGCCCCGTACGCCGGCTCACGTTTCCGCAACCAAGCTCAATTGAGCGGCTGCAATTCGACTCGGCGGTTCTTGAAGCGGCCGTCCTCCGTCTTGTTGTCGGCGACCGGCTGGGATTCGCCGTAAGCCTTGACTACCAGGCGATCTGCCGCAATCCCCTTGCTGACCAGGTAATCGCGTACCGCTTCTGCGCGGCGGAGCGAGAGGCGCATGTTGTAAGCCGCGGTTCCCCGATTGTCGGTATGGCCCGCAACTTCCACTTTACCGTCGCCCCATTCCTTCAGGCTGGCTACCGCTTCATCCAGGGTGGTGTGCGCTTCCGGCCGCAGGGTGGCTTTGTCGTAATTGAAATTGACATCGTTCAATACCAGCTTTTTGGGAGCCGGGGCGGCAACAGGCGCGGCCGGGGCAGCAGGCGCAACAGGCGCGGCCACCACCGCCGGGCAGCCATCGTCCGTTTTGGCATAAACCGTGGGGCATTTGTCATCGCCATCCACAATCCCGTCGCCATCACTGTCCAGTTCGCATCCATCGGCGTTGACCTTGCGGCCGGCCGGCGTATCGGGACATTTGTCCTTGCTGTCGACTACACCGTCGCCGTCGCTATCGACCTCCTTGGGCACGGCGCAGGGCTGATCCAGAAGCTGCTTGCCCGGACAACCAATGGTCCTGTAGAGCTCGTAACCGATCGTTTTCCCGGTCGAACTCGCCGCATTGCTGGGATCGTAGTAAACGCCTTGGCCTGCTTGGGCCGTGATCGCACCGGCAGACATCAGCGTAGCCGCGCTGGCACAGAGAAGTAGACGGGTTGTTCGCATATTTATATTCCTTTGATGATGTAAAAACCACAGAAACGAAAATGCTCGTGATTTTCGTATTCCCCTGGAAGCACATCACTGGATCGGACGATTGTTATGCCCTATCCTGTGTGCACATTACCAATCTAGCGCATTCGCTGACTTTTGTTGTCGGCCAGTCACCCTACTTTATCATGGGGACACTCCGTCAATGCAGGCCCCCTGTCGCCCATCCGCGTAGGCGACCAAATCCTGGGTACGGATTGCGCCAATGAACAACGTCTCGTGCCTTACATAGCCTGAGGGATTGCCGGCTCCGCACATGGGCCACCTGCCAACCCGTAAAAATATAGTCAAAAGAAGCCGTTAAAATTTTGCGTTGTGTACCGCATAAAGACTCCATGATGATACGGGCGATCAAAGCCATCATTGCTGATGACGACAGCGTGACCCGTCATCTTCTGCGCACGCTATTGCGCCAGCACAACGTCGAAGTCGTCGGCGAAGCGTGCAATGGCAAGGAAGCGTTGCAAAAGTGTGTCGCCGAGATTCCCGACATCCTTTTTCTGGACATCAATATGCAGGAGATGGATGGCTTTGAGACACTGCAACACGCCCGGCATGCCATACCGGGCCTTGCCGTCATCATGATCAGTTCGGACTCGACCGTAGGCAATGTACAAAAGGCACATGCCCTTGGCGCCGACGGCTTTATCGTCAAGCCATTCAGCGCGGCGCGAGTGATGGAGGCCATTACGTGTTCCTGCCCATAAGCCCCTTTCGGGGTGCCGCCGATTTATTCAATAGATAGGGTCGCCATCCGCAGCCGGCAGGTGCCCCGATTGCCTCAAATGCATCAGACGGTCGATATGGTGAAGTACCGCGTTCACCGGCTCCCGGAGAGCGCTGGCATTTTCATGCAGGCATAATGCCTCCAGCTGCTTGGCTGAGGCATGCACGGCGACTGTTCCACAATAGCTGGATGCACCAGACAGGCCATGTGCCACGCGGTGCATGCGTGCGATATCTCCGGTTTTCAGGGCTGCACGGAGATTGTCGGCATATTCCGGCAACAGGCCGTACAGCAGATCCAGCGCTTCGCGCCACGTGACCGGATCACCATAGGTGCACTCAACGCCAAGCCTGGGATCAAGTACGGGATGTGCCATGACGCGTCAGCGCGTAACTCCAGAGTGGATTAACGGTTGACCCTTCGCTGGTTCATAAATGGCAGGGCTGTAGGTTGTTCTTGCCAACAAAAAGGGCAACCCGTAGGTTGCCCTTTTTTACGTCAAAAACACCGACGAATCAAGTCAGTTTGCGCAGCTTCTTGATTGCCGCCAACTGGGCCACGGCCTGCGCCAGTTCGGCCTGCGCTTGCGCGTAGTCCATCGTGGCGGCCTTGTCTTTCATCGCCTCTTCGGCGGCGCGCTTTGCTTCCAGCGCTTTCGCTTCATCGAGGTCGGCGCCACGGATGGCGGAGTCAGACAGAATGGTGACGACGTGGGGCTGCACTTCGAGAATGCCGCCGGACACGTAGACCAGCTCTTCCTCGGCCTGATTCGGCACCTTGATGCGCACCGCACCGGGTTTGAGTGTGGTCAGCAGCGGGGTGTGCCGCGGGTAAATGCCGAGTTCGCCGCGCTGCCCGGGGGCAATCACCACTTCGGCGGTACCGGAGTAGAGCGATTTTTCTGCGCTGACGATGTCGACGTGGATAGTCATGGCCATATTAAACCTCGTGAGGCGTAAGGTGTAAGGCGTGAGGTGCGGCTATTTCGCCTCACGCCTCACCCCTTACGGCTTTACTGAATCGTCTTCGCCTTTTCGACGGCTTCTTCGATCGCACCGACCATGTAGAAAGCCTGTTCGGGCAGATGGTCATATTCGCCTTCGACGATCGCCTTGAAACCGGCAATGGTCTCTTTCAGCGTGACGTACTTACCGGGCGCGCCGGTGAACACTTCGGCGACGAAGAAGGGCTGCGACAGGAAGCGCTGGATTTTACGTGCACGGGACACGGCCAGCTTGTCTTCCGGCGACAGTTCGTCCATGCCCAGAATCGCGATGATGTCGCGCAATTCCTTGTACTTCTGCAGGGTGCCCTGCACCGCACGGGCGACGCCGTAGTGCTCATCACCAACGACCTGCGGATCGAGGATCCGCGAGGTCGAATCGAGCGGGTCCACCGCGGGGTAGATGCCCAGTTCGGCCACCTGACGCGACAACACCAGGGTCGCATCCAAGTGGGCGAAGGTGGTGGCCGGCGACGGGTCGGTCAAGTCATCCGCCGGCACGTACACGGCCTGGAACGAGGTGATCGAGCCGGTGCGCGTCGAGGTGATGCGCTCCTGCAGGCGGCCCATTTCGTCGGCCAGCGTCGGCTGGTAGCCCACGGCGGACGGCATCCGGCCCAGCAGCGCGGACACTTCGGTACCGGCCAGGGTGTAGCGGTAGATGTTGTCGACGAACAGCAGCACGTCGCGGCCCTCGTCGCGGAAGTACTCGGCCATGGTCAGGCCGGTCAGCGCAACGCGCAGACGGTTGCCCGGCGGCTCGTTCATCTGGCCGTAGACCAGCGCCACCTTGTCCAGCACGCCGCCTTCCTTCATCTCGTGGTAGAAGTCGTTGCCTTCACGGGTACGCTCGCCGACGCCGGCGAACACCGAGAAGCCGCTGTGCTGCACGGCGATGTTGCGGATCAGTTCCATCAGCGTCACGGTCTTGCCCACGCCGGCGCCGCCGAACAGGCCGACTTTGCCGCCCTTGGCGATCGGCATGATCAGGTCGATGACCTTGATGCCGGTTTCGAGAATCTCGACCGCGGCGGCCTGGTCGGCATAAGCCGGGGCCTTGCGGTGGATCGGCATGGTGCTCTCCGCGCCGATCGGGCCGGCTTCGTCGACCGGGTCGCCCAGCACGTTCATGATGCGGCCCAGCGTCTTCTGGCCGACCGGCACCATGATGGGGTTGCCGGTGGCAAGCACTTCCATGCCGCGGCGCAGGCCGTCGGTGGAGCCCATCGCAATGGTGCGCACCACGCCGTCGCCCAACTGCTGCTGGACCTCGAACGTCAGCTCGGGGGCCTGCATTTTCAGCGCTTCGAAGACCTTGGGCATGGCATCACGCGAAAACTCCACGTCCACCACGGCGCCAATGATCTGAACAATTTTTCCGTTGCTCATGTTGCCTTCCTATTTAAATTAAATCTTGGCCTAATCAATTAAATTCTGTTGGGCCTTAAACCGCGGCTGCACCGGCGACGATCTCGGACAGTTCCTTGGTAATCGCGGCCTGACGGGTCTTGTTGTAGACCAGCTTCAGCTCGCCGATCACGTTCTTGGCGTTGTCGGAGGCGGCCTTCATCGCCACCATCCGCGCCGACTGTTCGCACGCGATGTTCTCGGCCACGCCCTGGTACACCAGCGATTCGATGTAGCGCATCAGCATGCCGTCGACTACCGGCTTGGCATCGGGCTCGTAGATGTAGTCCCAGTGCGTCTTCAGGCTGGCTTCCTCGGCGTCTTCCATCTGCGCCAGCGGCAGCAGCTGGGTCAGCGTCGGCTCCTGCTTCATCGTGTTGATGAAGCGGTTGTAGACGATATACAGCGCGTCGATGCGGCCTTCCAGATACGCGTCCAGCATGATCTTGACCGGGCCGATCAGCTTATCCATGTGCGGCGTATCGCCGATGCCGGTCAGCTGCGACACCACGTTGGTGCCCAGGCGCTGGACAAAACCCAGCCCCTTGTTGCCGATCGCGGTGACGTCGATGCCGACACCGGCAGCTTCCCACTGCTTCATCTGGTTGATCATCATGCGGAAGGCGTTGGTGTTGAGGCCTCCGCACAGGCCCTTGTCCGACGAAACCACAATCAGGCCGACGCGCTTGACGTTTTCACGCGCAATCACGAAGGGGTGCTTGTATTCCGTGTGGGCATACGCCAGGTGGGTCGCCACGCGGGCGATCTTCTCGGCGTACGGGCGCGCGGCCTTCATGCGCTCCTGCGCCTTGCGCATCTTGGACGCCGCGACCATTTCCATGGCCTTGGTGATCTTGCGCGTGTTTTCCACGCTCTTGATCTTGGTCCGTATCTCTTTTCCGGCTGCCATCGTGGCTCCTAACTAATCAGCGCGGCCTATCAATAGACGCCGGTTTTCTTGAACTCGTCCACCGCGGTGGTCAGCGCCTTCTCGGTCGCGTCGTCCAGGTTGCCGCTGGTCTCGATGGTGTCCATGATGCTGGCGTACTTGGACTTCATGAACGCCATCAGCGCGGATTCGAACGGCAGGATCTTGGTGACTTCGACGTCGTCCATGTAGCCCTTGTTGACGGCGAACAGGGTCAGCGCCATCTGCGACACCGACATCGGCGAGTACTGCGCCTGCTTCATCAGTTCAGTCACGCGCCGGCCGCGCTCGAGCTGCTTGCGGGTCGCCTCGTCGAGGTCCGAGGCAAACTGCGCGAAGGCCGCCAGTTCGCGGTACTGCGCCAGCGCCAGACGGACACCGCCGCCGAGCTTCTTGATCACCTTGGTCTGCGCGGCGCCGCCGACGCGGGACACGGACAGACCGGCGTTGATCGCGGGACGGATGCCGGCGTTGAAGAGGTCGGTCTCCAGGAAGATCTGGCCGTCGGTAATCGAGATCACGTTGGTCGGCACGAAGGCGGACACGTCGCCGGCCTGCGTTTCGATGATCGGTAGTGCAGTCAGCGAGCCGGTCTTGCCCTTGACAGCACCCTTGGTGAGCTTTTCGACGTAGTCGGCGTTGACACGCGCGGCACGTTCCAGCAGACGCGAGTGCAGGTAGAACACGTCGCCCGGGTAGGCTTCGCGGCCCGGCGGACGGCGCAGCAGCAGCGAGACCTGACGGTAGGCCCAGGCCTGCTTGGTCAAATCGTCGTACACGATCAGCGCGTCTTCGCCGATGTCGCGGAAGTACTCGCCCATGGTGCAGCCGGAATACGGCGCAATGTACTGCATGGCCGCCGCATCGGAAGCGGTCGCGGCCACGACGATGGTGTGGTCCATCGCGCCGTGCTCTTCCAGCTTGCGCACCACGTTGGCCACCGACGACGCCTTCTGGCCGACGGCGACGTAGATACACTTCACGCCGGTGCCCTTCTGGTTGATGATGGCGTCGATCGCAACCGCGGTCTTGCCGGTCTGGCGGTCGCCGATGATCAATTCGCGCTGGCCGCGGCCGACGGGGACCATGGCGTCGATCGACTTGAGGCCGGTCTGCACCGGCTGGTCAACCGATTTACGCTCGATCACGCCGGGCGCAATGCGCTCAATCGGCATGGTGGTGTCGGCGGCGATGGGGCCCTTGCCGTCGATCGGCTGGCCCAGCGAGTTCACCACACGGCCGAGCAGGCCGCGGCCCACCGGCACTTCGAGAATGCGGCCGGTGCACTTGGCAACGTCGCCTTCCGTGATGTGTTCGTAATCACCCAGGATCACCGCGCCGACCGAGTCGCGCTCGAGGTTGAGCGCCACGCCGAAGGTGTTGCCCGGCATCTCGATCATTTCACCCGACATCACGTCGGACAAACCATGAATGCGGACGATGCCGTCGGTGACGGACACGATCGTGCCCTGAGTGCGCAATTCGCTCGACGCACCGAGGTTCTCGATCTTGGCTTTAATCAGTTCGCTGATTTCGCTTGGATTCAATTGCATGTCTGTTCTCCGAACCGTGAGGTTCCGATAATTTTGAGTTCGTGATTAGCCTTGCAGCGCGAAAGCCATGCGCTGCAGCCGTCCCTTGACCGAGCCGTCTATCACCTGGTCGCCGATGGCGATCACCGCGCCGCCGATCAGTTCGGGATCGACCGCAACCTGCACGTTCACTGAGCGGTTGAATTTGGCCTTGAGTCCTGCGACCAGATCGTCGACCTGCGCCTGCGTCAGCTCCTGCGCGCTGGTGATGGTGGCCTCGAGGGTGCCTTCGGCGTTGGCCTTCAGCGTCTCGAATTGCGTGCAAACTTCCGGCAGCAGCGACAAGCGGTCGTTCTCGGCCAGCACCTTGACGAAGTTGGCGCCGCGCTCGCCAAGGTCGCCACCGGCGACGTCGATGACGAGGCCGGCCACCCGCTCGGCCGAAACGGCCGGATCGGTGATCAGGCGTGCCACCTGGGCGTCGGAAACGATGGCCGCCAGCGTAGCGACACGGCTCGACCAGCCTGCCAGGTCATTTTCGCCCTGCGCCATACGGAATACCGCTTCGGCGTAGGGGCGAGCCAGGGTAGACAGTTCGCTCATGGTTTACAGCTCGGCTTTCAGCTGGCCCAGCAGGTCAGCGTGGGTTTGCGCATTGACCTCGCGGCGCAGGATTTTCTCCGCGCCAGCCACAGCCAGCCCGGCCACCTGCTCGCGCAGGCTTTCGCGCGCACGGTTGGTTTCCTGTGCAATATTGGCCTGGGCAGCAGCCAGTTGACGATCGCCTTCTTCCTTGGCGGCCACTTTTGCTTCTTCGATGATCTGCGCCGCACGCTTTTCAGCCTGGGCGATCACTTCGGCAGCCTGTGCCTTGGCGTCGCGCATGTTGTCGCCGGCCTTCTTGGCAGCCAGTTCGAGCTCATGCTTGCCGCGATCCGCAGCAGCCAAGCCATCGGCGATCTGCTTTTTACGCGTTTCGAGCGCATTCATGATCGGCGGCCACACGAACTTCATGCAGAACCACACGAAGAAGATGAACGTGATGGACTGGCCGATCAAAGTTGCGTTGAAGTTCATATCCGCACCTTTTAATGACGGGGGTTAGACAAGTTCCGTAGCAACCCGCGAATTAACCGGCAACGGCGAACAGAACGTACATGGCCAGACCGACGGCGATCATCGGCACGGCGTCGACCAGACCCATGACGATGAAGAACTGGGTACGCAGCATCGGGATCAGCTCGGGCTGACGGGCTGCGCCCTCGAGGAAGCGGCCACCGAGGATGCCGATACCGACGGCTGCACCGAGCGCGCCCAGGCCCATCATCAGGGCGCCAGCGATGTACAGTACGGCTTGAGTCATTTCCATTTGTTGCTCCTAGAAGTAAAAATTAAAGTTGAAAACAAGAAACCAGAAAATTAAATTTGACTGAAATCAGGGGATCGCTTAGTGGTGCTCGGCGTGTGCCATATCCAGATACACGATGGTCAGCGTCATGAAGATGAAGGCCTGCAGCGTGATGATGAGGATGTGGAACACCGCCCACGCCCATTGCAATGCGCCGCCAAATACGGCCAGCACCCAGCCACCACCGAACATCAGCGCAATCAGGATGAAGATCATTTCGCCGGCGTACATGTTGCCGAAGAGACGCAGTGCCAGCGAGATCGGCTTGGCGATCAGGCCGACGCCCTCAAGCAAAAGATTGACCGGAAACAGGAATTTGGGGAAAGGCTGGAAGGCCAGTTCGGAGAAGAAGCCGCCGGCGCCTTTCATCTTGACGCTGTAGTACAGCACCAGGAAGAAAATCGACAGTGACAGGCCGAAGGTCACGTTGGGATCGGTCGACGGCACGATCTTCAAATGCGGCACGCCCGACAGCGTCGCAGCATAGGGAAACCAATCGACCGGGAACAGGTCCATCAGGTTCATCAGGAACACCCACATGAACACGGTGAGGGCCAGCGGAGCGACCATCGCATTCTGGTGGGAGAAGGAGCCGCGCACGGAACCATCAATGAACTCGATGATCCATTCGACGAAATTTTGCAGACCGGACGGGGTGCCGGTCGTCGCCTTTTTGGCTGCCATGCGGAACAGAAGCAGGAAGAGCAACCCCAGGCCAATCGAGAAGAGCATGCTGTCGACGTTGATCGCCCAGAAGCCCATGGACTTGGCCTCTGCGGCGCCATGGGCGAAGCCCCAGGTGCCGTCAGGAAGTTGTCCGTAAGTCAGGTTTTGCAGGTGGTGCTTGATGTATTCACCGGAGGAATGGGATTCCGTAGCCATAGTGATCTATTTCAATAAGTGGGTTTTGGATGAACACGCGGGGCGTTCCCATTCAAAACCAACCTTGGCAAAACTTCGCCCTTCGGCTATTTGCCGCTTCGGCCTGCCGCAGCAGCCAGCCAGGCAAACTGGGCCAGCACCAAGCCAAGCAGCAAGGGCAGCGGGTCCAGCTTCAACACGCCGAGCCCCAGGCTCAACAAGGCAACCAGCAGGATCAGGCGCTCGACGCTGACGCGAACAAACATCTTCAACAATCGATGCTGATCCCATTCCGGGTGAGCCATCGACTGCTGCTCACGCCAGACCAGTACCGCACTCACGGCCAGCGCGACGAACACGCCATATGCAGCCGCCAGCCCCGCATCCATCCCTGCAATCGCAGCGCCGCTTAACGCGGCCACGAACACGAGCACCGACTGCGCCCGAACAACCCGTCGGGTGCCGGTTGTGATGCCGTTAAACATTTAGCCAATCATGATACTAGAATTAGTGCGGTCTATGCAATCATCAGGCTGCTTGATGATGAATTTCAGTACGTAGTGATGTTGCTGGCGAGCCCGCTACAACTGGATTCCCAGACGTTGCAGCAGACCCTGCAACTCTTCCGCGCTGGCGAAATGGAGTGTGAGTTTGCCACTGCCTTTGCTGTTGGTTCGCACGTGGGCCGTCATGCCCAGGGCATCCGACAGCGCCTCTTCCAGGCGAAGCGTGTCACGCGAAACGGTCCGGCCGGCTGGCGCGGTAGCAACGTCCTTCAAGCGCGCCACCCGACGCTCGACCTCGCGCACCGACAGGCCTTTGGTTTCGATTTCGTGCGCCAACTCGCGCTGTGCGCCTGCATGCAAGGGCAGCAGTGCACGCGCATGACCCATCTCGATCAATCCGGCGGTGAGCATATCCTGCACCGGATGCGACAAGTTCAGCAGACGCAACAGGTTGGATACGGCCGCCCGTGATTTTCCGACCGCCTGTGCGGCCGCATCGTGGGTCATGCCGAATTCGTGGATCAGACGCTGCAGGCCATGCGCTTCATCAATGGCATTGAGGTCTTCGCGCTGGATGTTCTCGATCAGCGCCATCGCCGCCACCGCGTCGTCGGCGACTTCGCGTACCAGCACCGGGATTTCGTTCAATCCGGCCAGTTGCGCTGCACGCCAGCGCCGTTCGCCGGCAATGATCTCATAGCCGCTGGCGACTTCACGTACCAGGATCGGCTGCATCAGACCCTGCGCGCGGATGGAATCGGCGAGTTCCTGCAGCGACTCGCTGTCCATCTGGGTACGCGGCTGATACTTGCCGGGCGCCAGTTGCCCGACCTTCATCATGCGCAGATCGCCTTGCGGCGGCGCGGCATTGTCTTCCCCGCCGAGCAACGCATCGAGCCCGCGCCCGAGTCCCTTGAGTTTGGCCATTATGCTGTCTCCCCCACTGTTATACCTGCACGCCGCAACGTTTCTTCTGCGAGCTCCATATACGCCTTGGCCCCCTTGCACTGGCGGTCGTAGGCCAGCACGGGCAGGCCGTGGCTGGGTGCCTCTGCAAGTCGCACGTTGCGCGGAATCACGGTGTCGTACACCTTGTTGCCGAAATGCTGCTTGATCTGGTCCGACACCTGCTGCGCCAGCGTGCTGCGCGGATCGAACATCACGCGCAGCAACCCTTCGATCTCGATCGAAGGATTCAAGCGCTGCTTGACCTTCTTGATGGTGGCCACCAGATCAGTCAGCCCTTCCAGGGCGTAGTACTCGCACTGCATCGGGATCAGCACCGATTGCGCGGAAGCAAAGGCATTGACGGTCAGCAGATTCAAGGTCGGCGGGCAGTCCATCAGGATGAAATCATAGTCGTCGGCCACCTGTGCCAGCGCGACTTTCAGCCGCAGGTCGCGCTGTTCCAGATTCACCAGATCGATTTCCGCGCCGGCGAGTTCGCGGTTCGCCGGAATGACGTCAAAATGCCCCGGCGTCGAGCGCATCCGCGCCTCGCGCACGCTCACCTGATTGAGCAGGATCTGGTAGACGGTCGGCAGTGCCGTGCGCTTTTCGATCCCCGCTCCCATGGTCGCGTTGCCCTGCGGATCGAGATCGGCCAGCAGCACGCGCTGCCCAAGTTCAGCCAGGCTCGCGGCCAGATTCACCGCTGTCGTCGTCTTGCCGACGCCGCCTTTTTGATTGGCAATTGCCAGGATTCGGCTCATTCAACAGGCTCCAGAACAATCAAGTGGCGGGTCGCATCCAGACCCGGAACGACCAGCAAATGGTCAGCGCTTACTTTCACTCCAATCGGTAATAAAGCAAGCTCTTCGTGTGGATATAAGCCCTTCATGGCGAGCCAGCGGCCCGTCGGCTTGAGCAGATGGCGGGTCAAGGCGACGAATTCCTTGAGATCGGAAAATGCTCGCGAGGTAATGAGGTCGAATCCCGTTTCGGGCCGATAATCCTCCACCCGATTCGTCACCACGCTCAGATTATCCAGACCAAGTTCCGTTTTGGCCTGCAGGAGGAAAGCGGTCTTCTTGGCAATGCTGTCGATCAGCGTCACCTGCAAATCCGGCCGCGCGATCGCCAGCGGAATGCCCGGCAAACCGCCGCCGCTACCCACGTCTAGCACGCGCCCGCCCGGGAAAAAAGGGACGGCTGCCAGAGAATCGAGCAAATGATGGCTGACCATGCGCTCGGTATCGCGCACCGCGGTCAGGTTGTATACGCGGTTCCATTTGTCCAGCAGCGCAAGATAGGCCAGCAGCTTCGCCTCGGCATCCGCGGGCAATGCCAGCCCGAGGGCGGCGATTCCCGCCGCGAGTTGCGCCTGGAGGGTCATGCGCTTTTCTTCTGCTCGTCGGGCTTGAAGCCGCGCTTGGCATACACCAGCAGCACCGAGATCGCTGCCGGGGTAATGCCCTGCAAGCGGGACGCCTGGCCCAGCGTTTCGGGACGCGCTTTCTGCAGACGCTGGCGAACCTCCATCGACAGACCGGTCAGTAGGCTGTAATCGAGATCCGCGGGCAGGCGCAGGTTTTCCTGTTCACGCTGCTTGTCGACTTCCTCATTCTGGCGATCGATGTAGCCCTGGTATTTGGCGGCGATTTCGACCTGTTCGGCGACATGCGCGTCAACCTCCCCTGCGCCGCCGCCCGGCAGGGCCACCACCTGCGTGTAACTCAGATTGGGCCGGCGCAGCAGTTCGAACAAGCTGTATTCGTGCTCGATCGGCTGACCAATCAGGCGGGTGGCAGCCTCGGCAGGCAGAATGGCCGGATGGACCCAGATCGATTTCAGGCGTGCGGTTTCACGTGAAACAGCATCCCTTTTCCGATTGAACGCATCCCAGCGGACATCATCCACCACACCAAGGTCGCGCCCGACTTCAGTCAGCCGCATGTCTGCATTGTCCTCACGCAGCTGCAGCCGGTATTCGGCGCGACTGGTGAACATGCGATAAGGCTCCGACACGCCACGGGTGATGAGGTCGTCGACCAGCACGCCGAGATAGGCCTCGTGGCGACCCGGGCTCCAGGCCGCCTTCTCCTGCACCCGCAATCCCGCGTTGATTCCCGCGAGCAGACCCTGAGCGGCGGCCTCCTCGTAGCCCGTGGTGCCGTTGATCTGGCCTGCGAAGAAAAGCCCGGCGATCGACTTGGTCTCCAGCGAGGCCTTGAGGTTGCGCGGATCGTAGTAGTCGTACTCGATGGCGTAGCCGGGGCGCAGGATGTGCGCCTGTTCCAGTCCGGGGATCGAGCGCACGATGGCAAGCTGAACGTCGAACGGCAAGGAGGTCGAGATGCCGTTGGGATAGATCTCGTGTGTGGTCAGTCCCTCGGGCTCGAGGAAAATCTGGTGGCTGGCCTTGTCGGCAAAGCGGGTGATCTTGTCCTCGATCGACGGGCAGTAGCGCGGCCCCACCCCTTCGATGACGCCGGTGTACATCGGCGAGCGGTCGAGTCCGCCGCGGATGATCTCGTGCGTTTCCGCAGTGGTATGGGTAATCCAGCAAGGACGCTGCTCGGGATGCATCGCCGCACGCCCCATGAAGGAAAACACGGGCGCCGGATCGTCGCCCGGCTGCACCTGGGTCTGGCTGTAATCGATGGTACGGCCATCGATGCGCGGCGGGGTACCTGTTTTCAGCCGCCCTACGGGCAGATTCAGTTCGCGCAGTCGTGCGGCAAGTGACACCGCAGGTGGATCGCCCATGCGCCCTGCTTGAAAATTTTCCAGGCCGACATGGACCAGGCCGGCCAGGAACGTGCCGGTGGTCAGCACCACCGCGCGGCCACTGAACACGATACCGAGTTGGGTTTTCACGCCAACGACGCGGTCGCCATCGAGCACCAGATCGTCGACCGCCTGCTGGAACAGCGTGAGATTGGGTTGATTCTCAAGCCGTGTCCGGATCGCCGCCTTGTACAACACGCGGTCGGCCTGGGCACGGGTGGCCCGTACCGCCGGCCCCTTGGACGAATTGAGCGTGCGGAACTGGATCCCTGCCTCGTCGGTGGCCAAGGCCATTGCGCCGCCAAGCGCATCGACTTCCTTGACCAGATGCCCCTTGCCGATGCCGCCGATCGACGGATTGCACGACATGGCGCCCAGGGTCTCGATATTGTGCGTCAGCAGCAGCGTCTTCACGCCCATGCGAGCGGCCGCCAACGCGGCCTCGGTGCCGGCATGGCCACCGCCGACGACGATGACATCGAAGGATTCGGGGAATTTCATGATGGCCGCCATTCTACCCGTTGCCGGGCTCCGTTTCACGTGAAACAGGCAATGCGAAAATGGCTACGCTCCTCCACCACTCACTCCATGTCAGCCCGCGGACGCTTTCGCCTCCAGCATTTCCCAGCGTGTCAGCGCTTCGAGCAGTTCGGCTTCGATCGCTTCCGAGCGCGCCTGCAGCGCCACCGCATCCTGTGGGCTCGATTGATACAACAGCGGATCCGCCAGCCGCTCGGCGATCTGTGCCTGCTCGATCTCGAGCGCCTCGATCTGTGCCGGCAACGCTTCGAGCTCCCGTGTCTCTTTGAAAGTGAGTTTACTTTTGGATGCGGGCTTGGCCGGCGCAGTCTGGACAGCCGCCTTGGGGGCGGCCCCGCGCGGTGCCTCGGCTGTGGCCCGCTGCCGCTGCTGCCAGGCGCGCCAGTCGGCATAGCCGCCGACGATCTCGGTCAGCTGACCTTCGCCTTCGAACGCGATCGACTGGGTGACAACGTTGTCCAGGAACGCACGGTCATGCGAAACGATGATGACGGTGCCGCCATAGTCCTGCAGCAGTTGTTCCAGCAGCTCCAGGGTATCGATGTCGAGATCATTGGTCGGCTCGTCCAGCACCAGCAGGTTGGCGGGGCGGGCGAACAGGCGTGCCAGCAACAGCCGGTTGCGCTCGCCCCCGGACAGCGCCGACACCTTGGCACGGGCGCGCTCGGCAGGAAACAAAAAATCCTCCAGATAGCTGATGACGTGTTTTTTCTGGCCGCCGATTTCAACGTAGTCGGAGCCGGGCGAAATCGTGTCGATCAGCGTCGCCTCGTCGTTCAACTGGTTGCGGAACTGGTCGAAATACGCGACCTCGAGCTTGGTCCCCTGTTTGATCCAGCCCGATTGCGGCTTCAACTCGCCCAGGATCAGCCGGATCAGCGTGGTCTTGCCGACGCCGTTGGGGCCAAGGAGGCCGAGCTTGTCCCCGCGCAGGATGGTAGCGGAGAAATCGCGGATTATGTCCTTGGCGCGACTCGCGCCGGGGACGGTATCCCCCGTGGGCAACACACGGCTGTCGTAACCGTAGCTGACGTGATCGAGCTCGGCCACCACCTTGCCGGAGCGATCGCCGGCGTCGATCTGGAACCCCACCTGCCCCGCATGGGCGATGCGCGCCTCGCGGGTGCGCCGCAGCGCCTCCAGCCGGCGCACCCGGCCTTCGTTGCGGGTGCGGCGCGCCTCGACCCCCTTGCGGATCCAGGCTTCCTCCTGTTTCCAGAACTTGTCGAATTTTCGATTATGAACCGCCTCGACCTCCAGCTGCTCGGCCTTCTTGAGCTGATAGGCGCTGAAGTTGCCCTGGTATTCGCGCAACTGACCGCGATCGAGCTCGACGATGCGATTGGCGACGTTGTCCAGGAAACGTCGGTCGTGGGTGATGAAAAGCAGCGCGCCGCGATAATCGTTGAGCAGGGTCTCCAGCCATTCGATGGCGGAGAAATCCAGATGGTTGGTCGGCTCGTCCAGCAGCAGCAGTTCGGGGTCGGTCACCAGCGCGCGCGCCAGCGCCACCCGCTTTTTCAGTCCCCCAGACAGCGTTTCCACTGCCGCGTCGGCATTGAGGCCCAAACGTTGCAGCGTTTCTTCCACCCGGCTGTTGAGCCGCCAGGCGTCCGCCACTTCCAGCGCATGCGACAGCCGCTCGAAATCGGCATAGACCGTCTCATCGCCTTCCGCCATGGCATGCGCCACGGCATGGTATTCGGCCAGCAGGGTCTGTGCCGCGCCGACGCCTTCCGCCACCGCCTCGAACACACTGTGGCCGGCCTGGAACTGCGGCTCCTGGGGCACATAGGCCAGCTTCAAGCCAGGCGCGCGCCACACCTCGCCCGCATCCGCCAGGCTCTCGCCGGCAATGATCTTCAGCAGACTGGATTTGCCCGTGCCGTTGCGGCCGATCAGGCCGATCCGCTCGCCCGCCTCGACCACCAGCGAAGCGCCATCGAGCAGCGGCCAGTGGCCATAGGCCAGTTCAAGTCGGTCAAGCGTAAGGAGGGGCATGGTATGGACGATGAAACAACGAGCGCGGAATTATCCGCGATTGAGGGCCGCATGGACGGCTCGCGCAATATTTAATGCATGGGGGGTGTCACTGTGCAGGCAGAGGGTTTCGGCCCGAATCCGGAGGGGCGTGCCATCCAGCGCGGTAACTTCCCCACCCTGCGCAAGTGCGCGCGCCTGCTGTGCCGCGCCGTCGGGGTCGGCCACCAATGCGCCTTCGGTTTCACGTGAAACAAGCCGGCCATTGGATTGGTAGCGGCGATCGGCAAACGCTTCATTCAATACCATCAGTCCAGCCGCCCGACCGGCAGCGACCAATTGCGACTCTGCCAACCCGACCAGTGTCAGACCGGGGTCGAATGCCGTGACCGCCTGCACAATGGCCTGGGCCACATTGCGGTCCTGAGCCGCCACATTGTAGAGCGCACCATGCGGCTTCACATGCACCAACCGCAAGCCCAACCGTGCGGCCTGTTCGGCCAGCGCTTCCGTCTGCTGCGTAACCCAAGCCGCAATATCTTCCGCGGAAGCGGCCAACGCGCGGCGGCCAAATCCGATGCGGTCCGGATAGCTCGGGTGTGCGCCTACCGCTACGCCATGCTCGACCGCCAGCCGCAATGCTGCCGTCATGCTCACGGCATCGCCGGTGTGCCCACCGCAGGCGATGGACACGCGCGACAGATACGGCATCAGTGCGCCGTCATCGCAGCCCTCGCCGATATCTGCATTCAACTCGATCATGCCAGCTCCTTGAACGTCCACTGCGCTGCTGCCAGTTCACACGCCGCCTCGACCTCGATCGTCACGAACCGGACCGCATCGCCGGGCTTCAATTGCGCCAGCCGGGGCACGTCCGCCGTAATCACCCCGGCAATCACCGGATAACCGCCGGTCACCGGCCCATCCCATCCCAGGATGATCGGTTGACCGTCCGGCGGGATCTGTACGCTGCCGGGCAGCACGCCCTGCGACGGCAACTCGGCCCGGCGATGGCTGACCGGCGTCCCGGCCAGGCGTACACCCCGCCGATCCGATGCCGCATCGACCCGATATGGCGTGCCGAAAAATGCGGCCAAGCCGACATCATCGAACTGCCCAGCCTGCGGCCCTGCCACCACCCGCAGGTCGCCCTCCGCCTCGCCGGCCGGGGGACTGACACGCAGCAGTTTCATTTCATTCGCCGGCACACCGCAGTGCAGAACATCCCCGGCCTGCAGGGCCCGCCCGCCATGTCCGCCAAACCCCGACGGCAGAAAGGTGCTGCGGCTACCCATCACCGACGGGACCGCCAGCCCGCCGCGCAGTGCCAGCCAGCAGCGGCAGCCTGACTCGGGACGGTCCAAGCTCAACACTTCGCCTGCCGCCAGCACCAGCGTCTCATTCCACGCCACGGGCGCGCCACTGCTGCGACGGGCGGCAAAACGGGCGCCCGTGAGCGCCGCCACCCCGCCTTGCGGAAACTGCAGCCGGGGCCCGGACAACGCGATCTCCAGCCCGGCTGCCGCCGCGTCATTACCCACCAGGCGGTTGGCCGCTGCCAGTGCCGCCGGATCGGCCGCCCCGCCCGCCGGCACGCCAAGCATCCGCCGGCCCGGGCGTCCCACATCCATCACCAGGTCGCACAGACCTGCACGCAGAACCTCGATCATGCGGGAACGAAACATACCCGATCGCCCGGCATCAGCAAGGCCGGCGCCGCCCGCTGGGGATCGAACAACACGGTATCGGTTCGCCCGATCACATGCCAGCCGCCCGGCCCACCTGTCGGGTAGATCCCGGTATAGCGCCCGCCGATCGCCACGCTGCCCGCCGCGACCTGTTGCCGTGGCGACGCCCGGCGCGCTGCCTGCAGCGTGGGCGGCAACCCCTGCAGATACGGGAATCCCGGCTGGAATCCCAAAAACGCCACCGTATATTCCGTCGCGGCGTGGCAATCGATGTAGGCTGCCACACTCATGCCCGCGCGCTTGGCCAATGCCGGCAGATCCGGCCCCGCCGCGCCGCCATAGTCGACGACGATCTCATGCCGTTTCCCTTTCACTGCCGTCTGCGCAACGTCCAGGGGCGCACTCAACGCCGCCCGCACCTCTGGCGACACCCTCGCAGTCCGCCGCAATATCAACAACAAGCTTCCATCTGCAGGAATAATGTCTTCTACGTCTGTTAAATTCTTCGAAATTAACAGATTGTAGTATGCCAGCGTCATGGCGCCCGTCTCGACCCTCAGGCCGCGCTCGCCGACCCAGCGCCAACCATTTGAGGCGACGAGAGGTTGACCGGTTGTCTGCTTTCCCATAGGGTGAAGTCCCTTTTCGGAGTTTCGCATGATGCGACGGATCGTAAGCAGCGCTATGCTGAAAGATGCCAGTGTAAAGGCAATACCGGCGCTTGCAGTCCCCGCACAAACCCCCCGCAGGCCGTCTAGCGCCCTCCAGGTGAGGATTACGTCGCCAAGGCGGAAACACCCGCCCTCGCGGAGATCGGTCGTGTATCGCAACCGCCCTGCCCTTCCCCGCGCCTGACGGAATATCGCGTCTCATCTCTCCGATGGAAATCTACCAGCACATCTTTGAATACACACCTGATGCCCTGTTCGTCATCGACCGGGCCGGGCGCATCGTTCTGGCGAACGCGCAGGCGGAAACCTTGTTCGGCTACGACCGAAGCAAGCTGATCAACCAGCCTGTCGAAATGTTGATCCCGGCCCGCTTCGCTGCCCTCCATACCGGCCATCGCGGCCGCTATATCACCGACGCACACACCCGATCGATGGGCGGCGACGCCGAGCTTTTCGCCCTGCACAAGGACGGCAGCGAGTTTCCGGTCGACATCATGCTGAGCCCGATGATGCTTCATGGCGACCAACTGGTCCTCTGTGTCGTGCGCGACATCACCGAGCGCAAGGCCGCCCAGGATGCGCTCGCGCGACAAACCACCGAGCTCCGGCGATTGCATGCGGAACTGGAACTGCTCGCCAATCATGACGGCCTGACCGGCCTGTATAACTGGCGCGCATTTTACGAATACGCCGAACAAATGCTCAAAACCGCTCACCGCCGGCAGGAAAATGCAACGCTGTTGATGATCGATCTGGATCATTTCAAACAGATCAACGACCGTTTCGGCCATGCCGAAGGCGATCGCGTCCTGCAAGCCGTCGCATCCACCCTCAAGGCCGCAGCCCGGGATAACGACATCGTGGCGCGACATGGCGGCGAGGAATTTGTCGTGGCTGCGCTCGGATTGAGCGAAGCGGAAAGCCTGGTCGCGGCCGAACGGCTGCGCGCGGCCGTGGCGGCCATCGAAAACATGAAAACCCGCATCACAACCAGCATCGGCATTGCCACGCTCATCCCGCAAACGCAGAAACACGAAACGCGCCGAATACTGGCCGAACTGCTCGACAAGGCCGACCAGGCACTCTACGCAGCCAAACACAATGGCCGGAACCAGGTCTGCCACTTCAACCGTCTCACGGATCTGGCACAACCCGCCACGTCGTAATGGACCGCCTCGTGTCAGCCGCGCCCCGGCGCGGTCCGGATACGCCAGAGACAACAAAAAAGGGGGCATCTGCCCCCTTCTCTCTCCGGCCGGACATCCGCGCAATCAGTCCTTGAACCGGCCCCGTACGCCGACGCGGTTGGCGCCACCCCGGTTGTCGTTGCCACGTGGCTGCGCTGCGCCCGCGCGCGCGCCGGGCGCACGATTGCCGTAGCTGCGGGTCGCCGCGGCCGCTGCCTTGGCCTTGGCTTCGCGCTCGCGCTTCTCCCAATATTCGACGCTGTTGCCGTTGATTTCACCGTTCGGCTCGCGCGGCACGTCACCACCGCGGAACCCTTCGTGGCGTGGCGGACGATCGCCGGTCATGCGAGGCACGTCGGACGGGCCACGCACGGCGGCCTGTTCAAAACGGTTGCCGCGCGGCGCATCGCTGCGGGCAGGACGCGCGTCGGCACGGTAGCTGCGATCGCGGTTGTCACGGCTGTCGCCACGCGGCGGACGGTCACCATAGCTGCGCGGTTCGTTGCGGTCGCCGAAACTGCGCTTCTGCCCGTCCGGGCGCCTGTCGCCGAACCCGCCGCGCGGGCCGTTGTTGCTGCGCGGACGACCCGACGATGACGGGCGCCCGGAGGCCGGCTTCTGGGTCGGCTCCAGCCCTGGCAGCGTGTGCACCTCGATGCGGTTGCCGGTGTAGCGTTCGATGTTCTTCACCAGCCCGCCTTCACGCATGCCGGCAAAGCTCACCGCGATGCCGGTGCGGCCGGCGCGGCCGGTACGACCGATACGGTGGACGTAGTCCTCGGCCTGGCGCGGCAGGTCAAAGTTGATGACATGGCTGATGGTCGCCACGTCGATGCCGCGCGCGGCGACGTCGGTGGCCACCAGCACGCGGGTACGGCCTTCGCGCAGACGCTGCAACGCGCGGTTGCGCTGGCCCTGCTGCATGTCGCCATGCAGCGCGTCGGACGCGAAGCCGCTGTCGGCCAGCAGGTCGGAAATTTCCTCGGTGCTGCGCTTGGTCGAGGCGAACACGATCGCCTGCACCATGTCCACGTCGCGCAGCAGCGCGTCGAGCAGACGGTTCTTGTGGTCCATGTTGTCGGCAAACAGCAGACGCTGTTCGATCTTGGATTCCTTGTGCGGCACGGCCTCGATCTCGATTCGCTGGGCGTCGCGGGTCAGTTCGCGTGCCAGGTTGCCCACCACGCCGTCGAGCGTGGCCGAGAACAGCAGCGTCTGGCGCTCGGCCGGACAGCGCCCGGCGATGGCCTTGATGTCGTCGACGAAGCCCATGTCCAGCATGCGGTCGGCTTCATCCAGCACCAGCACTTCGAGGCGCGAGAAGTCGATCTTGCCGCGCTCCAGGTGATCGATCAGGCGGCCCGGGGTCGCCACCACCACGTCGACCGGCTGCGACAGCCGCTTCAACTGCAGGCCGTAAGGCGCGCCGCCGACCAGACAGGCCGTGCGGAAACGGCGCAGATCCTTGCCATAGGTCATGGCAGCCTTTTCGACCTGCAGCGCGAGTTCGCGCGTCGGCGTCAGCACCAGCACGCGCGGGCCCATGCTCTTGACGGTCGGCTCGGCCTGCAGGCGCTGGATCGACGGTAGCAGGAAAGCCGCCGTCTTGCCGCTGCCGGTGTGCGAGGATACCAACAGATCGCGCCCGCTCAATGCGGCGGGTATCGCCTGCATTTGAACCGGCGTGGCGTTTTCATAGCCTGCGGCCAGAACGGATTTAAGGATGAGGGGATCAAGCCCCAGTTCGGAAAAGCTCATGGCAAACCTTTTAAAGTGCGCTCAAACGCGCAAATCAGACCTGCGCCCGGCACCAAGCCAGACAGGCCACAAAATACGAACCGGAAATAAGCAGCGTTTGGAATCGGTTGATTCCTGCACGCCCAACGGGTCGCGTCGATCACATCGGCGCCAACCACAAGACTTGTCACTGCCGGCTGCAAAAAATAACCGGCGGCACAAAAGAGAGGTCGAAGACGATGGGGCTGTGAGAACAGTCCCGAGGCACGGCGGCAAAAGCCTGACCTGCCCACTGCTGTATGCACAACTGCGCGCAGTGTATCAGAAAACGCTGATTTTCCCGAACAGTATTTACGCGTGGTGGTACAGCTTGTGATACAACCCGCCGCGGCCAATCAATTCGTCATGGCCGCCTTCCTCCACCACACGGCCGTTCTCGAACACCAGGATGCGGTCCGCCTGTTTCACGGCCGACAGACGGTGGGCGATGATGAGCGTCGTGCGCCCCGCCAGGAAGCCGCCGAGCGCCTGGTGCAGCCGCCGTTCGGTATCGGTATCGAGCGCCGACGTGGCCTCGTCGAGGATCACGATCTGCGGATGGGCGACGATCATGCGTGCAATGGCCAGCCGTTGACGCTGTCCACCGGACAGCCGTACCCCCTGCTTCCCGACTAGCGTATCCAGCCCGTGCGGCAGGGCAGCGATGATGTCCTTCAACTGCGCGATTTCCAGCGCTTGCCACAGCGTGCCATCATCGGCTGCGCGGCCGAGCGTGAGATTGGCCCGCACGCTGTCGTTGAACAGTACCGGGTGCTGCAATACCACGCCCACATGCTCGCGCACGGCTTCCCAGCCGATCTCGGTGACCGGCACCGTCCCATACAGGATCCGGCCGGATTTCACCGGATAGAGCCCCAGCAAGGCCTGCACCAGCGTCGACTTGCCGCCGCCGGATGCTCCGACCAGCGCCACCTTTTCGCCCGCCGCCACCTCGATACTGACGTCGTCCAGCACCGTCTCGCCATCCGCATAGGCAAAGCTCACGTGCTCGAGCGCGATCCCAACGGTCGGCTGGCCGACGAACGGGTCGCACCGCGCGGAATGCTGCGGTTCGCTGTGCAGACCGAGCAGCGCATTGATGCGGCCCAGTGCCGCATTGGCGGCGAACCAGGCATATTGCAGGTTCACCAGCTCCTGTACCGGCGTCATCATGAACCAGAGGTAGCCGAACACCGCCAGCATCTCGCCGAGGGTGAGATTGGAAAACACCACCATCAGCATCGCGCCGGCGCGGAAGGCATCGAAGCCTGCAAGAAACACGAAGAACGAAATCCGGCTCATCGCGTCCGACTTCCAGGCGAACGCGGCGGCGTGCCGACGAATGTCGGCCGCCTTGTCCGTTACCCGCATCAGGTAATGCTTTTCGCGGTTCATCGCCCGGATCTGGGTCAGCGCGTCGAGCGTTTCGGACAGCGCATCCTGGAACACCTCGAACGCGCGGTTTTCGTGTCGCTTCAGATCCTTCACCCGCTTGCCGAGCCGGGTGGAAAACAGGATCACCACCGGGTTCAGCAGGAGGATGAACAGCGCCAGCTGCCAGTGCATCCAGAACAGCACCGCCGCCACCCCAATCAGGGTCAGCACCGACACCACCAGGCCCGAAACCGATGCCCCGAGGAAGCTGTCGATGGCATTGAGGTCGGTCACGAAATGCGAAGTGACCCGACCCGCGCCTACCGTCTCGAACTCCGACAGCGCGATACGCGACAGCCGGGCGAGCATCCTTACCCGAATGCGGTAGACCACATCCTTGGCCAGCAGGGAAAATGTGCGCCCCTGCCAGACGTTGAGCAGGATCGATGTCAGCCGAAGCGCGACCGTCAACAGCAGCGCCATACCGATGAACAGCACCGGCCCGTGCCAGGCAGCGGGAAAGACCGCGCCGATCCTGCCTACGAAGGCCCCCGGATGATGCAGCAGCACCTCGTCCACCATCAATGGCAGCAGCAGCGGCACCGGTACGGCGGCCGCCACTGCCAGCAGGGCAATGACGTTGGCCTGCAGCAGACGCGTGCGATGGATTTTGAGCTCGTCGGCGATGCCGCGCCACGTCAGCATGAGGGGCCGTCCTGAAGGAAGTAACACGCGGCAAGCATAAGCGTTGCCGTGTCCGGATAAAAGCGCCGGGAACCGGCCCGCTCGTGAACGACTTATAGACCTGAAATGCCGCCGCCCATCCAGAGCAGCGCATAAACGAGCGCCACGGTCAAACCCAACAGCACGAGCGCCCGCCAGCTCGACACCATGCGCCCGGCCGTCGCACCCGCCATCCCGACCTTCATGCCGGAGAACATCGCTTTGATCATGTCGTCACGGCGCAGCAACTGATGGGCCAACACAGCCGCAACATGCAGACCGATCAAGGCCAGCAGCAAATCAAAGTTGTAGGTATGCAGGGTAGTGATGAGACTGCTGGTATCGTGGTCGAGCCAATGCGAGAGCGGCGCCTCGTAATCGCTGTCATCGTTACCGAACAGACCGGTCATCGCCTGCACCACCAACAGCAGCAACAGGCTCACGATCATCCATCCGCCCAGCGGGTTGTGCCCCAGATAAGCCTTCGGCTGGCGTTGCAACACACTGCGAAAATACGCGTAGCTGGCGCGCGGCCCCCGCACGAAATGCGCAAAACGCGCCGTGTCGCTGCCCACAAGCCCCCAGACAATACGGAACAGCACCAGCGTAAGAATGGCAAGCCCCGACCAGGCATGGTATTCCATCCACTGGTTCCCCTGCTCCCCGCTCCACCAGGAGAATCCGAACAAGGCCAGCAGCAGCCAGTGAAACAGCCGCACCGGGACATCCCATACCCTGACCCGTATAGACGGCTGCGTCATAACACCGACGGCCCCCGGAACGTTTTATGACAGGCGGCGCAGCTGTCGCTCACGTGCATATAGGCCGGGCGGATCGCGTCTAGATTGCCGGTCTTGGCCGTCGCGGCGAGGCCGGACACCGCCTTGATGTAGATGTCCTGCGCCTGTTTGAATTGCGCGGCTTGTTGCCACACTGCGGGTTTGGCACGACTCGGCGCATAGGTGCTGCCCGGCGGAAAATAGGGCCACGGCTGGGTGCTCAGGCTTTGAAGCTTGTCGGCGAGCGCAAGGAATTTCGCTGCGACATAAGGCGTTTTGCCACGCACCATGATCCCCATCGGCTCAAAGGTACGCAGGGTTTCCTGCAACAGCGCGCGGCGCTTGGTCACCGGCTGGCCGGGATGCGTATCGGCCTTGGGGCCGCATCCGGCCAGCATCAGGGCGGCACCCATCAATAACGGCGCAGCGCGCCAATAGGGTTTGAGCGAAATCATGGTCATTCCTGGCCGAGGGCAGAAAACGGCAAAGGTCTATGGATAGCGTAAACATATGTCGAGTTCCCCAGGGCACGCAGGGGCTCGCAAATAATGCGGATCGCGCCCGCAAAGCGGGGCAGGCAGACGCACAAGACCCTTTACTTTCCGATGCAGAACGAACTGAAAATCTCACCCAACAGATCGTCAGCCGTAAACTCGCCGGTGATTTCCGACAAGGCAGCCTGCGCCAGCCGCAGTTCTTCGGCAAACAATTCCAGCTGGCCGGTCGATTCACGCGCAACGGCAAGATGGCCGGCGGCACGCCCCAGCGCATCCAGATGACGCGCGCGCGCCATGAACGTGCCCTCGCCTGCCGCCTGCCAACCCACCGATGCCAGCAGCTTGGCGCGCAGGAGATCGATCCCGGCACCGGTCCGGGCGGAAAGCCAGACCTCGTCGCCTGCCACGCGTGGCGCTTCGCCGGTGACATCGATCTTGTTGTGGATCGTGAGCCGCACCCCTGGCGGCAGGCGCGCCAGGATCGCCGCCTCGCGTTCGCTGAGGCCATGTGCCGCGTCCACCAGCAGCAACGCCACGTCGGCCCTCTCCGCCGCCTCCCAGGTGCGGGCGATGCCGAGCCTCTCCACCGTGTCGTTGGTCTCACGCAGGCCTGCGGTATCGACGATGTGCAACGGTACGCCTTCAATCTGGATCGCCTCGCGTACGGTATCGCGCGTGGTGCCCGCGATCTCGGTGACGATCGCGGCCTCGAATCCGGCCAGTTGATTCAGCAAACTCGACTTGCCCACGTTCGGCTGGCCGATCAGCACCACGGTCAAACCTTCGCGCAGCAGCGCGCCTTGTTTTGCCTGCGATCGCACCGCAGCCAGACTGGCGTCAATCGCATCGAGGCGCCCGAAGGCGTCGGCCTGTTTGAGAAAATCGATCTCCTCTTCGGGAAAGTCGAGCGTGGCCTCGACCAACATGCGCAGACGCGTCAGCGCGTCGACCAGTTCCCCGATCCGCGCCGAGAAGGCACCTGCCAGCGAACGCACCGCCGAGCGCGCCGCCTCGGTGGAAGCCGCGTCGATCAGATCGGCCACCGCCTCGGCCTGGGTCAGATCGAGCCTGCCGTTCAGAAAGGCGCGACGGGAGAACTCACCCGGCTCGGCCAGCCGCGCACCGAGTTCCAGACAACGTTGCAGGATCAGGTTCAACACCACCGGTCCGCCGTGGCCTTGCAGTTCCAGCACGTGCTCGCCGGTAAACGAATGGGGGGCGACAAAATGGAGAGCGATCCCCTCGTCGAGGGCTTCGCCATCGCGATCGAGAAAGCGACAGAACGTCGCATGGCGCGGCGCGGGCACGCGCCCAAGCATGGCTTGGGCAAGCGGGACGATATCCGCCCCTGATACCCGTACCACACCCACGCCACCGCGTCCGGGAGCGGTGGCGATGGCTGCAATCAAATCAGGCTTTGCCGGAGGCGGGCTTGCCACCGTCCTGAACCTGTTTGTTGATCACCCATTGCTGGGTAATGGACAGGATGTTGTTGACGATCCAGTACAGCACCAGGCCGGCCGGGAAAAAGACGAACATCACGGTAAACGCTACCGGCATGATCATCATGATCTTGGCCTGCATCGGATCCATCGGCTGCGGATTGAGCTTGACCTGCAGGATCGACGTGATGCCCATGATGATCGGCAGGATGAAGAAAGGATCGGGCGCGGTCAGGTCGTGGATCCAGCCCAGCCACGGCGCGCCGCGCATTTCCACCGCCGCCAGCAGCACCCAGTACAACGCGATGAACACGGGAATCTGGATCAGGATCGGGAAGCAGCCGCCGAGCGGATTGATTTTCTCGGTCTTGTACATCTCCGCCATCGCTTGATGCAGCTTGGCGCGGTCGTCGCCATAGGTTTCCTTCAGCTTCTGCAGGCGCGGCGTGAGTTTCTTCATCTTGGCCATCGACTTGTAGCCGGCGGCCGACAGCGGGAACAACGCCAGTTTGAGGAGGATGGTCAGGATGATGATGGCCCATCCCCAGTTGCCGACGAAGTGCTCGATTTTTGCCAGCGACCAGTAAATGGGGAAGGCCAGCGGCGTAAGCCAGCCGTAATCGCGCGCGAGATCCAGGCCGGGGGCGGCCGCTTCGAGCAATTTCTGCGTCTGCGGTCCCGCGTACAAGGGCACGGTAAAGACTTTCTGCTGGCCAGGCGCCAGGGTGCCCTCCGCCAGAATGACGCCGGCGGAATAGAGATCATGCCCCAGAGCGCGTGCGTAATACTCGCGCTTGACAGTGCCCTCGGGCAGCCAGGCCGCCACAAAGTGATGCTGCACCAAACTCACCCATCCGTCGTCGGCCGTTTTTTCAAACTCGGCCTTGCCTTCCTGGATGGCTTTGAACGTGACCTTCTGGAATTTCTTGGCGTCCGTGTAGAACGCCGGGCCGGTAAAGGTATGCAGGAAGAAAGACGCGCCGCGCGGTGCGCCGGAATGGCGGGTGAACTGGTAATACGGGGTCAGGTCGACAGGCTGGGTCCCGTTGTTGATGACCCGGGTTCTGAGGGCAATCTCATAGCTGTTGCGCTTGAAGATATAGGTCTTCTCGACGCGCACGCCCGTGGCGGGATCATTCCACACCAGGGGGACCTCCACTTGCGAAGCGCCCCGGGTCAGACGGTAGGTGCCGGGATTCAACTGAAAAACGCTGCGATGTGTCGGCAGATCCTTGCCAAGCAGACCGCTCTGCGCAAGATAGGGCTGGGCCGGATCGTCTTCAAACAGCGTGAAGATCTCGTTGCGTGCTTCCGTCTCGCGATAGGTCAGCAGTTGAAGCTGGCGGAGGTCACCGCCATTGGCATCGATCGTGGCGCGCAACACATCGGTTTCCACCACCGCACGCGCACCCTTCACAAATCCGGCTTGGGCTGGCGCGGCGGCGGGGGCGTTCAGCCCCTGACTTGGAATAGGCGGCGTGCTCGTGCTGGCCGGCGCGTTCGTCGCCGTGACAGCTGGTGGCGGCGGCGCATGCTTGTCCTGCCAGGCCTCCCACAACAAAAGCAGGGAGAAGGAAAAGACGATGAAAAGAATCAGCCGCTGGTTATCCATGGAACGGGGCGCTATGAGTTGGGATGGGGTTCCGGAGTGGCAATCAGGGGGTCGCCTGCTGCCATGGCGGGCCATTTTGCCATGGCTCGATGGCCCGCACGTGCGAACGTGCGCAACAAATCCCGTGCCTCATCGCCCGGAACCGGCTTGGCAATGAGACGAACGACAAAGTCGCAGGCGGGCAGTTCCGGCAAAGCCTGTCGAAAGCTTTCGCGCACACACCGCTTGACGCGGTTGCGATCCACCGCACGCGCAAGCAAGCGCTTGGCAACGACCATACCCAACCGGGGATATCCCACCTGATTAGGCCGCGCCATCACCATCAGATAATCCGTTCGTGCGCGTTGATTGTCGGCAAATACCCGATCGAAATCGGCCTTGTCGACCAGCCGCGCATCGCGGAGGCGCACGCCACCCGCTGAGTTGAGATGCGCGTTGATTAGACAGCCAGACGTGCGCGACCCTTGGCGCGACGCGCGTTGATCACGGCACGGCCTGCCTTGGTTTTCATGCGGGCGCGGAAACCGTGGGTGCGCTTGCGGCGGACGGTGGAAGGCTGGTAAGTGCGTTTCATGGCATATCCTTTCTGGCAGGCATCGGCCCATCCCGCAGTGCGGGCGGGCCAAACACAAAAAATCTGTTGAAAAACCGCATATTAGACCCGCCCTACCGGGGGGGTGTCAAGCTCAGCGGAGAATGCCCCGCAATGTCCGGGGGATCCTGCCTGTGGATAACCTTGCCGAAGGGGAGTAAGATTCGCGTTTGAATCCCATGCTGCTTTCCGCCCCTCTCCCCTCGACTATGGATTCCTTCTGGGACCTTTGCCAAGAGCGCTTTCGCGCCAACCTGACCCAGCAGCAGTTCAGCACATGGATCAAACCCCTGGTGTTTGAGGATGCTGACGGCGAGGTCCGCATCCTGGCACCCAATCATTTCGTAATGGACTGGGTCCGCGAGAAATTTGCTGAACATATCGATGGCTGGGCGCAAGAGTTCTATGCCCACCCTGTCTCCATTACCTATGCACTGGGTAAAAAACCCAGTGCGCCGCGTACGCACACGACACCATCTACCGTCGCTGCGCCCGTGCCGCTGCCCGCCAGCGTGGCAGTTCCCGCTCAGATGGGGATGCGCATCAACCCCGGCTTCACTTTCGACAATTTCGTCTCTGGCCGCGCCAACCAGTTGGCACGGGCGGCGGCTCTGCAGATCGCCGACAACCCCGGCGTGGCCTACAACCCGCTGTTCGTCTATGGCGGCGTCGGACTGGGAAAAACCCACCTGTTGCAAGCCATCGGCAATACCGTGCGTCAGGCCAATCCCGATGCGCGAATCAGCTACATCCATGCCAACGATTATGTGGATGACGTGGTCAAGGCCTATCTCAACAAGCAGTTCGACGACCTCAAGCGGCGCTACATGTCGCTCGATCTGCTGCTGATCGACGACATCCAATTTCTCGCCAAGAAGGACCGTACCCAGGAAGAGTTTTTCTACGTCTTCAACTCGCTAATCGAGAACAAGAAGCAGATCGTCATCACCTGCGACACCTTTCCCAAGGAAATCAGTGGCCTCGACGACCGTCTGAAATCCCGTTTCGCCTGGGGCCTGACCGTCGCCGTCGAGCCGCCGGAACTGGAAATGCGGGTCGCGATCCTGCTGGCCAAGGCGCAGGCGGAAAACGTCAAGCTCGACGAGAACGTCGCTTTCTTCATTGCCAAGCAGGTGCGTTCCAATGTACGTGAACTCGAAGGTGCGCTGAAACGGGTGATCGCTTTTTCCCGCTTCCACGAAAAACCCATCACCCTGGAACTGGTAAAGGAAGCACTGCGGGATCTCATCGCCTCGACCTCGCGCATCGTCTCGATCGAGAACATCCAGAAAACCGTCGCCGACTTCTACAAGATCAAGGTTGCCGACATGTTCTCCAAGAAACGGACGCGCAACCTGGCACGCCCCCGTCAGATCGCCATGGCGCTGGCCAAGGAACTCACCAACCAGAGCCTGCCGGAAATCGGCGAATCCTTCGGCGGACGCGACCACACCACGGTGATCCACGCCTGCCGCAAGGTCGCCGAACTGCGGGAGACCGAAGCGGATATCGGTCGTGATTATCTGGTGTTGTTACAAAGCCTGACAGGCTGAGGATGAAATGTGGATAAAGCAGGTCAAGCGTACAAAGCGAGGAATCCATCCCCTTTCCTCCCGTGTTTCCCCGCTGTTATCCACACCCAAAAACAAGTAACAAGTAGATGTTTTAATTGAGTAAAAAGGCTTACCCCCAATTTCAGGCTGCCTTTATTATGATTCTCAGGAATATATAAATGCTATTAGTACAAAGCGAACGCAACACACTCCTGGCTTCCCTCACCGCCGTTGTTGGGGTAGTCGAACGCCGCCATACGCTCCCCATCCTGTCCAATCTCCTGCTGGAGAAAAAAGGCAGCAAGCTGACCCTGCTGGCGACCGACCTGGAATTGCAGGTGAGCACGCAGCTGGATGTGCAGGCCGGTGAGGATTTCGCCATCACCATCGCGGCACGCAAGCTGTTTGACATCGTGCGTGCGCTGCCGGATTCCGCCAAGGTCAAGCTCGATTCCAAGGACAGCCAGGTCGTGGTCAGCGCAGGCAAGTCCCGCTTCACACTGCAAACCCTGCCGGCTGCCGATTTTCCGCGGGTCGAGACCGGAGCCGGCCTGGGCGAAGCCATCAGCCTGCCGCAAAAAACGCTGAAGCGCCTGCTGCAACTGGTGCAGTTCGCCATGGCCAGCCAGGACATCCGGTATTACCTCAACGGCATGCTGCTGGTACTGGACGGCAAGCAGTTGCGCGTCGTCGCGACCGACGGGCACCGGCTGAGCTATGCCGAAACCCAACTGGAAACCGAAGCCGAAGCGCGCGAAGTCATCATTCCCCGCAAGACCGTGGTCGAGCTTTCGAAGCTGCTTGGCGATGTGGACGATCCGGTCGAGCTGCGCATCGGCACCAACCAGGTCACCATCACCCTGCCCGGTACCGAACTGGTGACCAAGGTGGTCGACGGAAAATTCCCCGACTACCAGCGCGTCATCCCTACCAATCAGCCGCGTCACCTCAAGGCCAACCGTCAGAGCGTGATACAGGCCCTGCAGCGCGCGGCAATCCTGTCGAACGAGAAATTTCGCGGCGTCCGTCTGGTGATGAGCGAGAACACCCTGGGCATCGTCTGCAACAACAACGAGCAGGAAGAAGCCGCCGACGAAATCGAAGTCAGCTACAACGGCGATCCGCTCGACGTCGGCTTCAACGTGACCTATCTGCTGGACGGCCTCGGCGCAGTCAATACCGACGAAATCACGCTGTCGCTGGGCGACGCCAACAGCAGCATGCTCTTGACCAGCGAAGGCGAAGCCGGTTTCAAGTACGTCGTGATGCCGATGCGGATCTGATCCTGAACAAGGCCCTTCGACAAGCTCAGGGCGAGCGGATGGTGGTTGATTCCGTTCATGGTGAGCCTTTCGACAGGCTCAGGACAGGCCAGTCGAATGCTCTCATGACTGAAGTCGAAGGGCATGAATGGAATCAGGCTTCATCAAGCCAACCCACGCAATACTCCTAGCAACAACTGACAGGAATGCCCTACGGGGTGAGAACACCATGAGCGACAAGTCCGACAACAACGCCAACGGCGGTTACGACGAAGACAGCATCCAGCAGCTGGAAGGCCTGGAAGCGGTGCGCAAGCGCCCTGGCATGTACATCGGCGACACTTCCGACGGCACCGGCCTGCACCACATGGTGTTCGAGGTACTAGACAACGCCATCGATGAGGCGCTGGCCGGATATTGCGACGACATCAAGGTCATCATCCACCCCGACAACTCCATCTCGATTTCCGACAACGGGCGCGGCATCCCGGTCGGCGTCAAATTCGACGATAAGCACGAGCCCAAGCGCAGCGCGGCCGAAATCGTCATGACCGTGCTGCATGCCGGCGGCAAGTTCAACCAGAACAGCTACAAGGTATCGGGCGGCCTGCATGGCGTCGGCGTGTCGTGCGTCAACGGCCTGTCGAAATGGCTGAAATTGATCGTGCGTCGTGACGGCAAAAAATACGCGATGACCTTCAACCAGGGCAAGGTGCTCGACCGCCCGATCGAAATCCAGAACGGCGTCGAAGTGTCGCCCATGCAGATCATTGGCGAAACGAAGAACCGCGGCACCGAGGTGCATTTCCTGGCCGACGAGGAAATCTTCGGCAAGGTCGAATTCCATTTCGACATCCTCGCCAAGCGCATCCGTGAACTGTCCTTCCTCAACAACGGCGTGAAGATCGAACTGATCGACCACCGCGACGGCAAGAGCGAAAACTTCGCGCACTCGGGGGGCGTGAAGGGCTTCGTCGAATACATGAGCCGCCTCAAGAATCCGCTGCATCCGAAGATTTTCAGCGCCATGGGCGAAAAGGACGGCATGACCGTCGAAGTCGCCATGCAGTGGAACGACAGCTATTCCGAAACCGTGCAGTGCTTCACCAACAACATTCCGCAACGCGACGGCGGCACGCATCTCACCGGCTTGCGCATGGCGATGACGCGGGTCTTGAACAAGTACATTGAGGAAAACGAAGTCGCCAAGAAAGCCAAGGTCGAGACCACCGGCGACGACATGCGCGAAGGCCTCACCTGTGTGCTGTCGGTGAAAGTGCCGGAGCCCAAGTTTTCGTCGCAGACCAAGGACAAGCTGGTGTCCAGCGAAGTGCAGCCGGTGGTGCAGGAAGTGGTTGGCCAGAAGCTCGCTGAATTCCTGCTGGAAAACCCCAACGATGCGAAGCTGCTGTGCGCCAAGATCGTCGACGCCGCGCGTGCCCGCGAGGCCGCCCGCAAGGCGCGTGAAATCACCCGTCGCAAGGGCGTGATGGACGGCCTTGGCCTGCCCGGCAAGCTCGCCGACTGCCAGGAAAAGGATCCCGCACTCTCGGAAATCTACCTGGTCGAGGGCGATTCCGCCGGCGGCTCCGCCAAGCAGGGACGCGACCGCAAGTTCCAGGCGATCCTCCCGCTGAAAGGCAAGATCCTCAACGTCGAGCGCGCCCGCTTCGACAAGGTCATCAGCAGCCAGGAAATCGCCACCCTGATCACCGCGCTCGGCACCAGCATCGGCAAGGACGACTACAACCCCGACAAGCTGCGCTACCACCGCATCATCATCATGACCGACGCCGACGTCGACGGTGCCCACATCCGCACCCTGCTGCTGACCTTCTTCTACCGGCAGATGCCCGAACTGGTCGAGCGCGGCCACATCTACATCGCCCAGCCGCCGCTTTACAAGGTCAAGCATGGCCGCTCCGAGCGTTACATCAAGGACGAGCACGCGTTGAAGGAACACCTGATGGCCGAGGCGATGAAGGACGCCGAACTGACCCCGATGGATGGCGCCATGCCGATTTCCGGCGAAGCGCTGGAGGCGCTGGCGCGCGAATATTTCCTCGCCGAGGCCGTCAGCGAACGCTTGGCTCGCTTGCTTCCGGACGACGTATTGCAGGTGCTGATGAAGATCCCACGCCTGAGCCTCGCCGACAGCGGCGCCGCGATGATGGCCGAAGCCAGCCTAGGTGCGGCGCTCGACGCGCATAAATTCGAGGTGGCCGCCGAATATCTCAGCGAAACCGACACCCATCGTCTGCGCATCACCCGCCATTCCCACGGCAACGCCTACGTCAACTTCCTCGAAGCGGACCTGCTTGAATCAGGCGACTACAGCCAGCTGGTCAAGGTTGGCGACCTGCTGCGCGACCTGATCGGCCTGGGCGCCCGCGCCAAGCGCGGCGAAAAGGAAGCGCCGGTGCAAAGCTTCCGCGAAGCGATGGACTGGTTCCTCGCCGAAGTCAAACGCGGCATGAGCATCCAGCGCTACAAGGGCCTGGGCGAGATGAACCCGGCCCAGCTGTGGGAAACCACCATGGATCCCAAGGTGCGTCGCCTGATGAAGGTGCAGATCGAGGATGCGATCTCGTCCGATCAGATTTTCACCACGCTGATGGGCGATGAAGTCGAGCCGCGGCGGAATTTCATTGAGACGAATGCGCTGGGTGTACGCAATTTGGATGTTTGAGTTGTGGTTCTTGTGCGTAAACGGAAATAGCGTCACGAGAAGCCATTCTACGGGACAGAATTTCTGAAATTGGCAACGCCTTAAGGCCAACCAATCTGGTTGGCCTTTTCTTTGGCGCAATGAAGAAGCAAAGAAAACGCAGACATGGGATTGGCCGAAGGCTATCCACCATCATTCCCAATGGTCCGGGCCAGAGGCCGCAGCGTGCATTTCCGGACTCTCAATGTAAATTCTGCGGTTTTCCAGGCTTAGAAAGCCTCTCCGCTTTAGCTTGCTGAGCATCCCGGTAACCGTTTGGCGTGTGGTGCCAACCATATCGGCAATTTCTTGGTGGGTAAGCGTGATGTCGAGGTGGATATCCTGCCCAACGTGGACGCCATGGCGCGCACTCAAACGTAGGATCAACTTCATGATGCGGGTCTCAACGTCATCATTGACCAGATTGACGATGACTTCACTCAGGGTGCGCATACGGCACGACAGTACCTGCATGACGAGATGCAGGGAATCAGGATGGTCGCGAAGAAACCCGGAAAACTGGCTTTGCGACAATTTAAGTACCTCCGATGCTTCGCACACGTGCGCATGCACCACGCGTCCTCCCCCCTGTGCCACTTCTGCAAGGCCGAACATTTCACCTGCAAAGCAGAACCACAGAATGACTTCCTTGCCGGTATGCGCCGGCTGGCAAATTTTGACTCGACCTTTGCGAAGGAAATAGACGTGCTTGCCCGGCGCCCCTGCACGGAACACGAATTCGCCCTTGGAAAAACGCTGCATCGTGCCAAGGGAAAGTAACGCCTCCCGGTCTTCCCCGCTCATGCGGGCGAGTATGTCGGTTTGCTGATCAAGTGGCATGTGCATCCTCTGTTGGATTGCCGTGCCTTAAACGACATTTTCTTTAATGCCGGAAATGTCAGTTGGCCGACATACTTTCCCCGAGATGGCCAGAATACTACTTATGCCGCTTCGGGAGTGTAAAGGGGTTGGTGTCCGAGGTCGGAGAACCACAAAACAGGAAAGGGACATTGTCGGTGTCCCTCATAGCGGAGTTCTACCCTGATGGAGGTTACGATGCCTTACGACTCTCGAATCCGATGCTTCTCTTCTTCCCTTTTCCTCAATATTTGGATGCTGTTGGCTGCAGTGATCGTCACGACCCCTGTAAGGGCGGCTGACGTGACACCCAAGATGCAGCCCAAGATCGATACCTATAAAAAGCAGGCAGCCATGTGGGCCATGGATCCTGTCATTGTGAAAGCCGTGAAGGAATCCAACGCCAAAGGCCCGATTCCCATGTTGGGCAATGCCAAGTGGCGGGAGTTGAAGGAAAGCGATCCCATCGTCAAAGGCTTGGTCGACAATCCGGCCGGGCAGCGCCTGACCAAGTGGATGAATGCCGACCCCAAGGGGATCAATAAGATCGTACTCTCGGGCGACAAGAGCCATCGCGTCGCTTTTACGTCCATGCCAGCGATTTATATCGGCAAGGGCAAGCCAAACTTCGACGAATCGTTCAGCGGAAAAGTGTGGCAACAGGGTGAATCCAAACCCGACCCCAGCACCAATATCGAATCGGTGCAAATTTCCGCACCCGTGAAAAATGGCAATGATGTGATCGGCGTGCTGCTGGTGTCGCTGACTGCAGCCAATCTGCAATAGGGGGCCTTATGAGCGAACAAGTTCAGAGCGGCGGTTTTATCGCCAACTGGGGCAGCAACATTCGTGATTCCGGCCGATCGCCCGGCAAGTGTGCGTGCGGGTTCATTGCTGCCTGGATCGCGTTCTTTTTGATTCTTTGGGTGATGCCCGCGCCAGAAGGGCTTTCCACCGCGGGCAAGGCAACGCTGGCAGTCATGGTATGGGCGTGTCTCATGTGGATTACCGAAGCGATCCCGGTCGGCGTATCCGGAATGTTGATCCCTATGCTGCTGGTGATGACTGGTGCGATCGACAAGTTTCCCAAAGCGGCCAGCGGTTTTTCTACGCCGGTGGTGTTTCTGTGTCTGGCGGCATTTATTTTTGCTGCTGTGATGCAGGCAGCCGGTCTGGATCGACGCATCGCACTGGGGATGCTGCACAAGCTCAAGGTACGAACGGTCAATGGCGTGATCTGGGCGATGTTCGGTGCCAACTTGCTGTTGTCGTTGATCATTCCTGCAGCCAACGCACGTGCCGCGACGCTGTTGCCGGTGGTGAACGGCATTACGAATATGTTCGGCGATACACCGGAAGAACGAGCCGGCAAGAAGGCCATCGTCATCCAGACGCTGGTTTATGGTTCGATGATCAGCGGCATGTGCATCATGACCGCGCACCTGCCCAATCTGGTGATCGTCGGCCTGCTCGACACCGAGCTCGCACTACACCTGTCCTATATCGACTGGTTCAAGCTGCAATGGCCCTATCTCGGCATGTTTGTCATCACCCAGTGGTGGATGCAGCGCTACTTCAAAACGCATGGCGTGGGCGTACATGGGGGCTATGAGGCAGTGCAGAAGCAGTACGCGGAACAGCCGAAGACCAGCCAGGCGGAATGGCTCATTCTCGTGGTATTCGGCGTGATCGCGCTATTGTGGGTGACGGAATCCTGGCACGGCATCAAATCGCACAATGCGGCGCTGATGGGGTTGGCGGTGTTGTTCATGCCCGGCATGTTCGGCTTCAAATGGAAAGAACTGCAGGATCGCACGATCTGGGGCACCTTCCTGTTGCTTGCGGGCGCGCTTTCGATGTCGTCCGCGATGGGCAGTACCGGGCTTGCGCAATGGCTGTCGGACATTATTCATCCGCTGGCGACGGGCCATCCGTGGTGGATGGTGCTGCTGATCCTGATGGCGGGCACGCATGTGATCCGGCTCGGCATGCTGTCGAATGTGGCGGCAATCACCATGCTGGCACCGATCCTGCTGGCGCTTGCACCCAAGCTTGGATTGCACCCGGTGGCGTTCACCATGCTTGTATCCGACACTGACACCTTCGCCTACATCCTGCCCACGCAAATCACGGCGGCGGTCATCGCCTATAGCAGTGGCACCTTCAGCATGGCTGACTACGCGAAAGTGGGTTGGGTATCCGTGCTGATCGCGATCGCCTACGGCATCTGTGTCATGGCGCCATGGTATGCATTCATGGGTATCCCGGTGTGGGATCCAACAGCACCTTGGCCCTTCCAATAAATCTGCTCTGATCGGCACATCCCCAACCGACGTCCATTCGGCTGGGGATGTGCCTGGTCGTATTTGTAAAACGAGGAAGACAACATGAAGAAAATGACCGACGCCGAACTGAAAGAAAAACTCGGCGACTACATTGCGCCGCAAGGCCTGTATCAGATCACCAAGGACATGCCTTTCCTGGGAAAAGTCTCGTGCAACATCGAGCGCATGGAGGCGGGTTCCTGGCAAGAAATCGTCATCGACTACGAACTCGGTGCCTCGGGCATGGCCGACGGATCCTGGTTCAAGGCAACGTTTCGCTTCTATTCCGACTGGGCGCTGTTCCAGAACACCGATCCGGCTGGCGCCAACTACATCTCTGCCGAATATCACGCCGCGCCGACCATTCCCGGCCAGTCACCGGCGACCGTGCAGAAACTCAGCGTGCGTTTTGATCAGAAGGGCCATGAACGACCATTCCAGAAAGCGGTGATCGTCGATACTTACGACGGTTACCTCAAGGCTGGCGACCACATCATCATCCGCCTGGGCGACCGGCGTTTTGGCGGTGCCGGTACGCGCGTGCAGACTTTCGTCGAGGAGAGTTTCCGCATCCGCTGCTATGTCGACCCCCTCGGCACCTCGCGCTTCGCCTCCATTGGCGAAGACCTGGTGATCGATATCAAACCCGGCGCACCGGCGCAACTGATGTGGGCCGGCTCTCGCATCGTTCGCGCGAATGAAAAATTTCCGCTGCGGCTGCGCAGCGAGGATCAATGGGGGAACACCTGCTGGAATCGCGGCGACAAGGTGCGGATCAACGCGACGCTGAACGGCAGGTCGATGTACAGTAAAGAAGTGACACTGGCGGAAAAAGGCTGGGCCGTATTGTTGCTGGACGACTTGCCGACACAGGAAGCCGGCGAATTGGCGGTCACCGCCCATCTATCCGAGCACCCCTGGGTCAAGCCGGCGGTCTTTTACGTCACAGTGGACGAGGCGTTGGCGGTGCCGCGTATTTACTACTGCGATCTGCATGTGCATTCCGAAGACACGATCGGCACCAATACCACGAGCTACAACCTCACCTACGGTCGCGATGTAAGCGGTCTGGATATCCTGGCCTTTGCGCATAATGACTTCAATATCACCACGGAGAAATGGAAAAGTACGGTCGAATTGATTCATTCGATCACCACGGACGGCAGCTTCGTGGCTTATCCCGGCACCGAGTGGTGCGGATCGAGCTGTGCAGGCGGCGATCACAACGTGGTGTTTCTGCACGACGGGGAACCGGAATTCCCCTACCTCAAGACCGGCGAGCATGTGCGATCGGTGGAATGGAACGAAGACATGCGCTCGGCCACCGTCGAGCCGGGTGCCTGGCCGCTGGAAGAGTTATGGGTGGCCTATGCGAAAGATCCGGATGGCCACCTGCTGATTCCGCACGTGGGCGGTCGACGCTGCATTCTCGACTGGCATCATCCCAAGTTGGAGCGGCTGATCGAGATCGGCTCCAGCTGGGGCCATTTCGGCTGGCTGTATCAGGAGGCGATGACTCGCGGTTACAAGATCGGTGCGTCCATGGCCGGTGATGAACATCGCGGCCGCTGTGGCGGCGGCGTGCCCGGCACGGCGGTGTTTGGCACCAAGGGCGGTATCTCCGGCGTCATCGCGCCGGAGCTTTCCCGAAAGGCCATCGCGCAGGCTCTGCGTGCGCGCCACACCTTTGCGTCCACCGGCGAACGCAGCTACGGTCTGATTCGCTGCAATGAGCACATCATGGGCGATGAGTTCGCGCACAAAGGCCCGGCGACGGTTGACTATCGTTTCCTTGGCGATGCGGGCTGGGACGAAATCATCGCCTTCGATCACACCGGCGAAATCTGGCGCCGCAATTTGCAACAGGAACTCGGCTACTCTGAGCGCAAGATTCGCTTTCGTTGGGGCGGCGCGCGGGTCAAGGATCGCTATCGCTGGGCAGCTTGGAAGGGAAAGGTCACCATCACCAATGCGGTAATCAACGATTTCACCGGCCGCGGCTTCGAACACCTCGAAGAAACCTGCTGGCGCGAATCGGCCACCACGGTGGGGTTCAAGAGTGATACCTATGGCGACGTGGATGCCATCGAGCTCGACGTGTCGCACCTGGCCACGGCAAGGATTCGCGTCGAAGGCACGATAGACGGTTATGTGAAAGTTGGCGATCCGCTCAAGGGTAATCCCTTTGTGCACTGCCCGACATTCGAATGGGAGATCACAGGGGCGGAACTGCTGGAAGCAGCGCGGCTCAAGAAGGATCTGCCGGGGGTGGAGATGTTTCTCGCTTTCGAGCGGATGAGTGATTCACCCGCACCGCGGGAAGTCAGCGGTACGCTCAACATCGACCCGCATAATGGCCCGCACGGTCATCGCCCGGTTTACTTTTTTGGGAGGCAGATCGATGATGCAAAGGTATGGACATCAGCGTTGTTCATCGCCTTTGATGGATGAACGGCTTCTCTCACACGGGGCGCAACGGGTTGCCAAGGGAAGATCCACCCGCCTTCCTTCCCGATGCCCTTGCGTCCCTGGCGGATAACAGTTTTGCCATGCCCATGAATCCACTGCGCTGGCCGGACGAAACCGCCCGGCCAAGGAACCATGAGGAGCCGGGCTTTTCGCAGCCTGGCTCGAATATCTGCCTGGATTTTCACGGCGATCCAATGCGTGCGCGGCTGGTGGTTTTTTCCGACGGCAACCATCATATGGCGCTGCAGGAAACATTGCGTGCCTTTCTGTTGAAATTCCCCGAGGTGGAGGATGTCTTCTATGTCACCACCCCACCGCGCGTGGCGCTGCAAATGCTTCAGGCGGGGTGTCTGAATATCGGCAATCTCAGACTGTCGGTAACGCCGCATGTCTTCATCAGCCCATCGGCTGTGCTCGACCAACTGATAGCGGAGAAACGCATGACCGCTTATCGGCCCTTCATGCATAGCCGCGGTGTGGTGCTACTCGTACGCAAAGGTAACCCTAAGAACATCAGCGGTCTCCGGGATTTGCTGCGAGAGGATGTGGGGGTGTTTTTATCCAATCCCGTCAATGAAAAAGTCAGCTATCAGATATACACGGATTGCCTACGGCGACTGGCCATGCATGAAAATGTCCCGCTAGATTTTCTCGCCAGCCCACCGGGTCATCCGGGCGCGTCCAACGTGATTTACGGCGATACCATTCATCATCGCGAAGCGCCGCAGGCCTTGATGGATGGACGAGCAGATGCGGCAGTGGTGTTCTATCATCTGGCGCTGCGCTATCAGCGTATCTTTCCTGAACTGTTTGATTCAGTTTGGCCAACGGGTTCCCAGGGTAATCAGTATTGCGCTACCAGCCGCTTTGGTTTCGGCTTGGTGGGTGATGGCGGGCCGTGGGGCAGCAAGCTAGATACGTTCCTGATGACCGATGAAGTGACGTCTATCTATGCCGCGCATGGCTTGGAACGCGCCGGGTGAAACCCGTTATAGCTGTGATCAGCTCATCGATTCAGGATGTGTTCCGCCAACTCATCAAGCTCCGACTTGCGCTTTCACCAATCCGTACAAGGGCATTTACCCTGTTGATTCTTCCGGGACCGTTGCGACACTAGTTTCGTGTGCCGCCAAAGCCTTCCAAATCGCAGTTCTCTAAACAGTAGACGCCAGAGCCCATCTGCGCGGACCGTTGCTCAGGGACGACATTTGTAGATCGCGAAGGTGCGCTTGCCAATCTCGGGTCTGTCGCCAGGTACAACCGTGTCGCCGCCCTGGTTCACGGCTTCGTTTCGTGCCAGTTGCAGCAGGTTGGCGTCGACATTGTCGATGCCCCGGCTGATGAATCCCACCTCAGCCAGGACGCTGACCGTGGTCTTTCCGATGGCTTTGCACTGGCTCACCTGATCGGCCTGGGCAACGGCAACCTGCTCGGACCCTGGCCGGACTTCGATCAAGCTGCTGGCGCAACCGCCCAATGCCAGGGGCATCAGGACGGCGGCGACAAGCTTTCCTTGGGTGATTTGCATGAACGCATTCATTTTCATTTAAGTGCTCCGTCCTTATCCACACGATTCTGGTCTGACGGACAAACATGCCATTCGTTCAGGCAGCCTGCATCACGCAACGGCCCGGCATCGCAAGGCCCATTCATGCTTGATAGTTGAACGGCGCGTCAAATTGGAGAGGGAGGGGCTTCCAGCCAGGCTTGCAGCGTGGCGCGCAAGCGATCCTCCTGCACCGGCAGCGTCAGGGCGGCGTCGATGCGCAGGCGCGCGCTGACCTTGTCGAGCACGGCCTGGTGGGCCGCTTCGTAGAAAACCAGGATGCGGGTGCCCGGCGCGCTTTGCACGGCGGCCAGCAGCGATTCGAGGTTGGACAGCCGGTCGCGGAAATCCGTCTGGTGGTAAAAGTCCGCGACGATGACGGCGGGTGGGGTCTTGCGTACCAGGCTGATGGCCTTGCGTTCCGACCATTCGCTGACGACGCTGAAACCCAGTTCCTGATAAAGCTTCTTGTAGCCAGCCGTGCCGATGAAGGCATTGAGCATGAGCAGCCGGGGCGGCGTGCTCATGCAGCAGGTTTCTTGCTGGCCGGTTTCTTGGTGGCAGCGGGTTTGGTTGTCGCTTTCTTGGTCGTGGCCTTTTTGGCGGCCGGCTTTTTCGCAGCGGGTTTCTTCGGTTCGTCCGCGTCGGCCGCCTTGGCTTTCTTCGCTGCCGCCGGTTTGGCGGCCGCCCTGCGTGCCGGTTTCTTGGCCGGGCCTTTGGCCACGCGCGCGGCGATCAGCCCGAGCGCCTCGTCCAGTGTGATCTCTTCCGGCGTGATGTCCTTGGGCAATGTGGCGTTGGTGCTGCCGTGCTTCACGTAGGGGCCATAGCGGCCGCTGCGCACGGTGATGTCCTTGCCGTCTTCCGGGTGCGGGCCCAGATTCTTCAGCACCGAGGCGGCGGAGTCGGCGCCGCGCGGCGCGCGTTCCATCGCCAGGACTTCGAGTGCGCGTGGCAGGTCGATCTCATACACGCTGTCGGTCTTGGGGATCGACTTGAATTTGCCGTCGTGCAGCAGATACGGACCGAAGCGGCCATTGTTGGCGACGATCGGCAGGCCGGTCGTCGGGTGGTGTCCGACTTCGCGCGGCAGCGAGAGGAATTTCAGCGCCAGTTCGAGCGTGGCGTTTTCCAGCGGGATGTCCTTGGGCCACGAGGCGCGGCGCGGCTTGGGCGCTTTCTTGTCCTCGGGCATCTCGCCGATCTGTACATAGGGCCCGAAGCGGCCCGACAACAGCTTGACGTCGAGCCCGCTGGCCGGATCCTGGCCCAGGATGTTGTCGCCCTCGGCGGTGGCCGCATGCAACGGGCGCGTGTAATCGCACTCCGGATAGCCCGAGCAGCCGATGAAGAGGCCACGCTTGCTCGCCTGCATGAAGAGCGGCTTGCCGCACTTGGGGCAGGCTTCGAGGATGGGGCAGCCGCGTTCGACGTCCTGCTTGGCTTTCAGTTCGCCGTCGAAGCCCTTCCAGAATTCGCCCAGCAGCTGTGACCATACGCGCTTGCCGTTGGAAACATCGTCGAGCTTGTCTTCCAGCTTGGCGGTGAAGTCGTAATCGACGTAATGGGTGAAATGCCGGGTCAGGAAGCAGTTGACCAGGCGGCCGATGTCGGTCGGTTGAAAGCGCTTCTTCTCCAGCACCACGTACTCGCGGTCCTGCAGGGTCGAGATGATGCTGGCGTAGGTCGAGGGGCGGCCGATGCCATATTCCTCCAGGGCTTTGACGAGACTCGCCTCGGTGTAGCGCGGCGGCGGCTGGGTGAAGTGCTGTTCGCCATAGAGCTTGTCGACCGGCAGGGTTTCGCCCTCGGTCAGTGCCGGCAGTTTCGACTCCTCTTCATCCTCGTCGTCCTGGTAGACGGCCAGGAAGCCGGCGAATGCCAGGGTCTGTCCGGTGGCGCGGAAGGTTCCCTCGCCTACCGTGATGTCGGCGGCGACCGTGTCGAATTGTGCGGGCGTCATCTGGCAGGCGACGGTGCGCTTCCAGATCAACTCATAGAGTTTGGCCTGGTCATGCGACAGAAATTGCTTCACCGCTTCCGGCGTACGCGTCACGGAAGTCGGACGCACTGCCTCGTGCGCTTCCTGTGCGTTTTTGGTCTTGGCCTTGTAGGCGATCGCCGAGGGCGGCAGATAGTCCTTGTCGAAGTTGGCGCCCACATACTTGCGGATGTCAGTGATCGCTTCCTGCGCCAGGTTCACCGAGTCGGTCCGCATGTAGGTGATGAGACCGACCGGGCCTTCGCCGAGGTCGATCCCTTCGTACAACTGTTGAGCGGTACGCATCACGCGGTCGGTGGTCATGCCGAGCTGGCGCACCCCGGCCTGCTGCAACGTCGACGTGGTGAACGGGGCGCCGGGATGGCGGGCGCGGCGTTTCTTCTCGATGCGCATGACGCGGGCATCCTTGCCCTCCAGCATGGCCAGCCATTCCTTGCTGCGCGCCTCGTGTTCGACCGAGAACTGTTCGAGCTTTTCGCCCTTGAAGTGGGTGAGCTTGGCAGTGAACGGCTGCGCACCTTTATGCGTGTCGAGATGCAGCGTCCAGTATTCGCGCGGCACGAAGGCTTCGATCTCTTCCTCGCGTTCGACGATCATCCGCAGGGCGGGCGATTGCACGCGCCCTGCGCTCAAACCCGGGCTGATCTTGCGCCACAGCAGCGGCGACAGGTTGAAGCCGACCAGATAATCGAGCGCGCGCCGGGCCTGTTGCGCGTCGACCAGGTCGGTCGCGATTTCGCGCGGGTGGCGCACGGCGTCCTGGATAGCCGATTCGGTGATCTCGTAGAAGGCCACGCGCTTCATCGGCGTCTTGACCTTGCGTTCCTTGAGGATTTCGCTGATATGCCAGGAAATCGCTTCGCCTTCTCTATCCGGGTCGGTGGCCAGCAGCACTTCGTCGGCCTTCTTGGCAGCCTTGACGATGGCCTCGACGTGCTTGGCGTTGCGCTCGATGACCTGGTATTTCATGCCGAAAGTTTCGGTATCGACGGCGCCGGTTTTCGGCTCCAGGTCGCGCACGTGGCCGTAGCTGGCAAGGATGTCGTAGTCGGCGCCGAGGTATTTTTTCAGCGATTTGGATTTCGACGGCGATTCGACGATAACGAGTTTGGACATGTTAGGGCGTATTAACTCTGGTTTCGCGCTCGCGTTGCTGCGAGAAAGCGATGGATGCAAGGCGTGTCGCGCCGGCAAGGGTCATCCCTTGCCAAGAGACGCAACGTAGCAGACGCGCTTTCTCACAGCAACCCGAAGGGACGGGACGATTCGGGCACATCCCTTTGTCGCGAGCCGCTTGCTGTGAATGGCACAGCGGCACGTCTCGCTTCGCGGCCTGTGTCCCGAATCGTCCTCGTCGCGAGTGTGAAATCAGAGTTAACACGCCCTAAATTAATGTAGACGTCCCGGCTCGTGATTCAACAGCATGTCTTCCAGATGCGTGAAATGTTCAATCAGGCCGCGGCTCCACAGCACGATCAGGGTCATCCAGCGTACGTGATCGGGCTCGATGTCTTCACCGCCCAAGGCCATCAGACCGGAAATCACCCATTCGCGCGATTCCGGGTCGAGTATCTCGGCGCCGACCAGGAACGCGAGTTCACTGCGGCAGGCCTCGTTGAGGCGTTCCAGCTCTTCGGCGGCGTAATGACGATCATAGGCCAGCGCGAGCCGCTCATGGGTGGCGCTACCGGTCAGGTTGGCATACCAGTCCAGGGCGGCGTTGATGTCGGATTCTTCGAACCCGGCGGCAAACAGGCGCTTTTCAAGCGCATCGCGATCGGGCGCCAGCTCCGCCATGCGGAAGCTTTCATATAGGTAAACCAGGATGTCGAGCATAGTGTCAGTGAATTTTTTGGTAGCGCCCGCCTGGCAAGGAAGCAATTCGCCCATCCAGTTCAAGCGTCAACAGCTTCGCTGAAAGCGCATCCAGCGTCAACCCGGTTCTTTGTGCAAGGGTATCGAGTGTGGTGGGCGCACCATCGAGCGCATCCAGCACCGGGTCGGCTGCGGCATGTCCCGACGCGGGATCCTCCGCGCGCCCCTCGCTAGGGGGACGGTCATGGCGCAGCCCGGGCGGGGTCAGCCGCTGCTGCCAGGCCAGTTCGTCGAGAATGTCGGCGGCGGACTCGACCAGCTTGGCGCCCTGCTTGATCAGGGCATGGCAGCCGCGCGCCAGTGGGGAATGAATCGAACCGGGAATGGCGAACACCTCGCGCCCCTGTTCGGTGGCCACCCGGGCGGTGATCAGCGAACCACTGTCGGGCGCGGCCTCCACCACCAGCACGCCGCGACTCAAGCCGCTGATCAGCCGGTTGCGGCGTGGGAAATGGCCGGGCAGGGGTGGCGTGCCGAGCGCAAACTCCGACACGATCAACCCGGTTTCGGCCAACTGATGCGCCAGCGCCTTGTTGCGTGCGGGGTAAATGCGGTCGAGCCCGGTACCGATGACGGCCACGCTGGATCCGGCGCCTGCGAGCCCGCCCCGGTGGGCTGCCGCATCGATGCCGAGCGCCAGCCCGCTGACGATGGTGAGCCCGGCGTCCGACAGGGCGTGAGCGAAGGCTTCGGCATCGCGCACCCCCTGTGGAGTCGCGTTGCGGCTGCCGACGATGCCAAGCGCAGGCTGGTTGAGCAGGGCGCGCCGTCCCTTGCAATACAGCATGGCAGGCGGATCCGGGATCTCGAGCAGGATCTTTGGATAGTCCGCGTCCGCCAGCGTCATCAGGCTGTTGTCGGGCTGGTCGAGCCAGGCCAGGGCGGCGTCAAGCTGCGCGGCATCGGGTTCGGCCAGCAGGGCGTCGCATTGGGCGGGCGTGAGGTGGGCCGCCAGCGCGTGGCGGCTGGACGATAAAACGGCCTCCGGAGATCCGAAGGCCGTGAGCAGGCGGATCAGGCTGGTGTTGCCCACCCCCGGAACGAGGGCGAGGTGCAGCCAGGGATCACGTGCGTTCAATCAGGATTTTTCACGCTATCGAGCAGGTAGACCGGGCCATCCGACTGCATGATGAGCGCGTAGGACACGCGGTCGTACACGCGGTAGACCATCACCAGGCCGCTGCGGGTATCGGGCAGCTTGACGGCGTTATCGCTGTTGTTGCCGAGGCAGGTGCTGCGGAAGGAGTTGCGCACGTCGACGATTTGATCATACGTGGCCTTGCCGTCCTCCTTCAGGCAGCGCACATCGCTGTACAGCCAGGCGCCGCCATCGGGAATGCCCGCGGATTTTTCCTTGACCCAGGCCATGCGGTCCTTTTCGTCGCGGGTCAGCGTCACGGCCAGACCTTCGCGGTATACCGCTAGCACGTGGCCCGGCTCCAGGCCGTCGCGACTGCCGCGGTTGATGACGACCGTCTGGTAGCGGCCGCTGTCGGACAGTCCGCCGTAGGCCGAGATGATGCGGCCGCGGATCTTGTTTTCCGGGGCGTGCGGGACGTATTCGAAGGGAGTGCTGCTGTCCGCTTCCACCAGCTTGTCCTTGGGCAGGATTTCTCGCACCGACTGGGTGATGCGGATTTTTTGCGGGGCACCTTCCACCAGCGTGCGGGCGTCACCGAGGTATTCGACTTCATAGCCCAGGACTTCGCCGGTTTCCGGATCTTTCAGCGCCTTGCCCGGGCGCAGCACGTTCCAGCGGGTGACGCCGGGCTTGCCGCCGGTGGCAAAGGCATCGTCACCCGAGCCCAGCACCACCCGCTCGACGTTGCTGCCCAGAATGAAAGGCGCATCGTCGAGCGCGCCCTTGGCCACCACACGCGGTTGCGACAGGAAGGGGTGGATCACCCGGATGGGAATGGACGGGACCGCCTCATTGCGGATTTCGGTTGCACGTACGCCGGGGGACAGCTTGACCGTCTCCATGCCGTCTTTGCTGCCCTTGACCAGCGACAGGTGCGGTTCCTTGCCGCTGCGGTCGAGCACGATCATGTCGCCGGGATAAATCCAGTGCGGGTTCTTGATCTCCTCGCGGTTCATCTTCCAGATCTGGGGCCAGCGCCACGGGTCCTTGAGAAATTTGCCGGAAATGTCCCATAGCGTGTCGCCTTTGACCACGACGTACTTGTCCGGCGCGTTGTCCTGCAGTTTAAGGGTATCGGCCAACGCGGGAGCGGTGGCCAGCAGCAGGGCGAGAGAAACTACGAGTTGACGCACGGGGGAACCCTCCATTTAGACCTTGTCTAATTTTCAGCGTTGAAAATATACTGTGCGCTTAGCTTACGGCTATCCGCCGCCTTATATTTAGGGTTGCGCGCAACTAAACGCAGATTCTGCATCAAAGTGCGCGCCCAGCCCATTCAATTCTTAGACTTTGTTATGGCCAGACTCGACATTTTGCATTACCCCGATGCGCGCCTGCACACCGTCGCCAAGCCGGTGAAGGTGGTGGACGACCGCATCCGCACGCTGGTCGACGACATGGCCGAGACCATGTACGCGGCGCCCGGCATCGGCCTGGCCGCCACCCAGGTCGACGTCCACGAGCGCGTCATCGTCATCGACGTATCCGAAACCCATGACCAACTGCGTGTCTTCATCAATCCGGAGCTCATCGCCCAGTCCGGCACCGAGGAAAGCGAAGAGGGTTGCCTGTCGGTGCCGGGGATCTTCGACAAGGTCGTGCGCGCCGAGCGCGTCACCGTGCGTGCGCTGGACCGCGACGGCAAGTCGTTCGAACTCGACGCCGACGGCCTGCTGGCCGTGTGCATCCAGCACGAAATGGATCATCTGAAGGGCAAGGTCTTCGTCGACTACCTGTCCAACCTCAAACGCAATCGCATCAAGGCCAAGCTGCTGAAGCAGGCGCGTGAGCATCGGCCCGACGCGGCGCCGGTGCGCGCCTCGCTCTGAGTTTTCGCGCCCGTGCGCATCATCTTTGCCGGCACGCCGCCGTTTGCGGCGGCCGCACTCAACGCTCTGGCGGACGCCGGGCATGACATCGCCCTGGTGCTGACCCAGCCCGATCGTCCGGCCGGGCGCGGCATGAAACTCATGCCCAGTGCGGTCAAGCAGGCCGCCTTGGCGCGCGGTCTGCCGGTGTCGCAGCCGCCGAGCCTGAAATCGCCCGAAGCCCAGACCGAGCTGCGTGCCGTGGATGCCGACGTCATGGTGGTCGCGGCCTATGGCCTGATCCTGCCGCAAGCCGTGCTGGACCTGCCGCGCCTCGGCTGCCTCAACATTCATGCCTCGCTGCTGCCGCGCTGGCGCGGCGCGGCGCCGATCCAGCGCGCGATCCTGGCGGGAGACGTGGAGACCGGCATCACCATCATGCAAATGGATGCGGGCCTCGATACCGGGGCGATGCTGTCGAAAACCATGGTGCCGATTCGCGACGACGACACGGCCGCCAGTCTGCATGACGTGCTGGCCGCGGCGGGCGCGTCCGCCATCGTCGCGGCGCTGGCGAATTACGCTACGCTTGTTCCGGCTGCACAGGACGACGCCCAGGCCACGTATGCGGCCAAGCTCAGCAAGGACGAGGCGCAGCTCGACTGGAACCAGCCTGCCGATGCCCTGGCGCGTGCGGTGCGCGCCTACAATCCGGCGCCCGGCGCATGGACGCTGCTGGAGGGCGCACCGCTGAAAGTGTGGATGGCAGCGACCGCAACGGGCGCCGGCGACCCGGGTACCGTCCTGCGCGCCGACGCGGAGGGACTGGTCGTCGCCTGCGGCAGCGGCGCGCTGGCCTTGCGGGAGATCCAGCCGGCAGGCAGCAAGCGGATGAGCGCCGCCGCATTTCTCGCCGGGCGGCCGGTGCCACCGGGGTCCCGGCTCGGCCATTGAAACCTGGCCGGCCGATCCCCATCTAACGCTCGTCGACGCGCCCTTGGGCACGTTTTAAGGAGCCTCACATGTTCGGTAACTGGGTCAAGACTTCCATTCTGTTTGCCGGGATCATTGCGCTGTTCGGCGCCATCGGTGCGGCCATCGGCGGCGCCCAGGGCATGCTGATCGCCTTGCTGTTCGGTGCAGGCATGAACCTGTTCGCCTACTGGAATTCCGACCGAATGGTGCTCTCCATGTACCATGCGCGCGAAGTGGACGCCAGCAGCGGCGGCCGTTTCTACGCGATGGTGCAGGAACTGTCCGCGCGCGCCGGGCTGCCGATGCCGCGTGTGTATATCATCGACGAGGCGCAGCCGAACGCGTTTGCCACGGGCCGCAATCCGGAACACGCGGCCGTGGCGGCCACCACCGGCATCATGCAGTTGTTGAGCGAACGCGAACTGCGCGGCGTGATGGCGCACGAACTGACCCATGTGAAAAACCGCGACACGCTGATTTCCACCATCTCCGCGTCGATCGCCGGCGCGATCTCGGCGCTGGCCAACTTCGGCATGTTTTTCGGCGGTCGCGATAGCGAAGGGCGTTCGGCCAATCCGCTCTTGGCCATCGCGATCATGGTCGTTGCGCCGATTGCGGCGATGCTGATCCAGATGGCGATCTCGCGCGCCCGCGAATTCGGCGCCGACGCCGGTGGCGCCGAGATCTCGGGCGATCCGCAGGCGCTCGCGAGTGCATTGCGGAAGATCGAGGCCTATGCCAAGGGCCTGCCGATGCCGACGGCCGAGGCCCATCCGGAGACGGCGCAGATGATGATCATCAATCCCTTGTCCGGTGGCGGGTTGGCCGGACTGTTTTCGACACACCCCGCCACCGAGGAGCGCGTCGCGCGGCTGTTGCAGATGACACGCACGGCCTGACGTCGTCGCCTGTTATCATCCGCCGCTCCCCGCAGCAGGCGTAACCCCGATGAATCAGCAAGCACTTTCCGGCCATTTCCTCCATGCGTAAGCTGCAGAAGCTGGCGGCCGGCGTGCTGGAAACGGTGCTTGCCGGCACCGCTCTGCATCAGGCCCTGCCGCAAGGCCTTCAGCAACTGCACACGCCGGGGGAGCGCGGCGCACTGCAGGACATCGTCTACGGCAGCCTGCGCCAGCTGGGCCGGCTCGACGCCTGGCTGGCGGCCCTGCTCGAACGCCCGCTGACCGATCCGCAACTGGGCTGGCTGCTGCGCGTGGCGCTGTATCAGCTGGCCTATACGCGCGCACCGGCCCATGCAGTGGTACACAATGCTGTCACGGCAGCCGGCCAGGGGTGGCGGCGCGGACTGACCAACGCGGTGCTGCGCAACTTCCTGCGCCGTCGCGCCGAGCTGGACGAGATCGCCAGTGCCCAGCCATCCGCGCACTGGTCGCATCCCGACTGGTGGATCGACAAGCTCAAAGCCGAGCACCCGCATCATTGGCAGGGCATTCTCGAAGCCAGCCTGCTGCACCCGCCGTTTACCCTACGCGTCAATTCCCGCCACGGCGACGTGGCGGGCTATTTGCGGCGCCTCAACGAGGCTGGCTTGCCCGCGCATCAGGCCGGCCCGGATGCCGTCACCCTCGACAAGGCGGTACCCGTGCATACGCTCCCCGGTTTTGATTTGGGCCATGTATCGGTGCAGGACGCCGGCGCGCAGTGGGCGGCGCGCCTGCTCGATGCACAGCCAGGAGAACGGGTACTCGATGCCTGCGCGGCACCCGGCGGCAAGACCGGCCATATCATGGAACGCACGGATGTGGCGCTGACCGCGCTCGATATCGATGCGGCGCGGCTGGCACGGGTACAGGAAAATCTCGACCGGCTGCACCTCGCCGCCACCCTGGTGGAGGGCGATGCCGCGCATCCCGAGCGCTGGTGGGACAAGCAGCCCTTCGACCGCATCCTGGCTGACGTGCCCTGCAGCGCTTCCGGCGTGGTGCGCCGCAATCCGGACATCAAATGGCTGCGTCGTCCCGAGGACATCGCTCAATTTGCCGCGCAACAGGCCGTTATGCTGGATGCGCTCTGGCGGCTGTTGGCCCCGGGTGGTACATTGCTTTACGCCACCTGCTCGATATTCAATGAAGAAAACGACGGGCAAGTGCGTGCGTTCCTGGCGCGTCATCCAGACGACGCGGAACGCTGTACGTTTCCTGAACCTTTGTCAGACGGGTCGCTGCTGCCAGATGCCGAGCATGATGGTTTCTTTTACGCCCTGTTGCGCAAGACGTGATTCCACCCTTCGCGGGCTGGCCGGGCTGCTGCTGGTTTTCTGGCTGACGGTCGCGGGCAGCGCGCTGGCCAGCGATAAAAGCGCGGTCAGCCAGGCCGCCATCCGTGTGACCCCACAAGGCTACGTGCTGGACGGCGATGTCAACATCGTGCTCAACAGCACGCTGGAGGACGCACTCAGCCGGGGCATCAACCTGTACTTCCTGCTCGAGCTTGAACTGTCCCGGCCGCGTAACTGGTGGTTCGATGAAGACATCGCCGACCCGGTGCGCAAGATGCGGATCTATTACCACCTGCTGCTGCGACGCTATGTGGTCGAAACCGGATACACCACGCGCACCGCCGCCACGTTGAGCGAAGCCCTGGCCATGCTGGGGCGGGTAGACGGATGGCAGGTGCTGGAGCGGGGTGCGCTCAAGACCGGTCAACGCTACGATGCGCGCCTGCGTCTGCGCCTCGATACCTCGCAACTTCCCAAGCCGCTGTCCATCGGCGCGGTCGGGGGCGACCGCTGGGAACTGGTCACACCCTGGTACGACTGGTCGTTCGATGCACCCGTGGCTCCGGCTCCGCCCGCACCTTTGCCCTGATGCGCAGTCTGATTGTCGTCGCCCTGATCCTGGGTATCGTGCTCCTGTCGTTGCTGTTTTATGCCAGCGGCGGCAGCAGCGCCTTTTCCGACACGCTGCCCACGCTTTTCATCGGCGGCGGCATCCTGGGCGTGGCCTTGCTGGTACTGCTGGGCTGGCGCATGTGGTGGCTGCAGAAGCGCATCCGTCGTGGCGTGTTCGGCGCCAAGCTCACGCTGAAATTGCTGTTGATGTTTGGGGTGGTTGCCATGCTGCCCGGCCTGGTGGTGTACGGCGCGTCGGTGTTCTTCCTCAATCGTTCGATCGAGACCTGGTTCGACGTGCGGGTGGACAATGCGCTGGCCTCCGGCGTCAACCTCGGGCAGGCCGCACTGGACGACCTGCTGCGCGATCTCGATAAAAAAGCCCAGCGCATGGCGCTGGCTCTGTCGGACGAAGGCATGGGCTCGGTCATCACCAGCCTGTCCACGCTGCGCGAGCAGAGCTCGGTGCAGGAACTGACGCTGTTCGACGAGCGTGGCGGCGTGGTTGCCCACGTCAGCGGCGAACGCGAAACCCTGTTGCCGGTGCTGCCCGACCGCAATGTGCTGTGGCAGGTCCGGCAGCAGCAGCCCTATAGCCGCATCGAGGAGGTGCCGGAACGCGGCCTGATCATGCATGTGATCGTGCCGGTGTATACCAGCTCGCTGACCGGCGAGACGCGCGTGTTGCAGCTGGTGCAGCCGGTGCCGGCCCGGCTCGCGCACGATGCCCAGGCGGTCCAGTTGGCGTACCAGGAATACCAGCAGATCTCGGTCTCGCGGCTGGGCCTGAAACGCATCTACGGCGTGGCGCTCACCCTCACCCTGATGCTGGCCTTGCTGATGACCTTCGTGATCGCCTACCTGCTGTCGGAACGGCTCGGCGCGCCGCTGCGGACGCTGGCGCGCGGTACCCGCGCCGTGGCCAAGGGCGACTTCTCGCAGATGCCGTCGGTATCCAGCCGTGACGAGCTGGGCGTGCTGATTCAGTCGTTCAACCGTATGACCCGCCAGCTTTCCGACGCGCGCGAACAAGTTGCGCAGAACCATCAGCAGACCGAGCAGGCCAAGGCTTTTCTCGAACGGGTGCTGGCGAACCTGTCGTCCGGCGTGGTCGTGCTGGACGAGGCTTTGCGGGTGCGTACGGCCAACAGCGCCGCGGCGCAGATTCTGGGCGTGGACGCTTCGATTCTGGATGCCCAGCCGCTGGCGGAACTGGGTCAGCCGGGCGAGGCGTTGCATGTGTTCGGGGCCACGGTGGTGGCCCGCTTCGGTGAGCACGAAGGCGAGTGGCAAGAGCAGGTCGACTATGCCGGCCATGGCGGCAACCAGTCGCTGCTGTTGCGCGGCACCCGCCTGCCGGCGGGTGTCGAACGCGGCTATGTGCTGGTATTCGACGACGTGACCAAGCTGATCGACGCCGAACGCAATGCTGCCTGGAGCGAAGTGGCGCGCCGCCTCGCGCACGAGATCAAGAACCCGCTCACGCCGATACAACTTTCGGCCGAACGCATCGCGCGCAAGCTGGACGGGCGCCTGGAAACGGCCGATGCCGAATTCCTCGCGCGAGCCACGCATACCATCGTCAACCAGGTTGCCGCCATGAAGAGCATGGTGGATGCCTTTGCCGGCTATGCGCGAATGCCGCGCGCCAAACTCGAGGCGCTTGATCTCAATGCCTTGGTACGCGACGTGCTGACCTTGTACGATGCCAAAACGCTGGGACTGGTGTTGAGTCTCGACGCCGACTTGCCGCGTATAGCAGGCGACGCCACATTATTGCGTCAGGTGATACATAATCTGTTGCAAAATGCGCAGGATGCGCTGGCCGGTCACGCTGCACCGTGCGTGGAGGTCGGTACGCGCCTACGCAGCAATCAACATACAGTTTGTTTATCCGTAACAGACAATGGAGCCGGGTTTCCGGAACATCTGATGACACGGCTGTTCGAGCCCTATGCAACGACCAAGGCCAAGGGGACGGGCCTGGGCCTGGCCATTGTCAAAAAGATCGTCGAAGAGCATCACGGTAAAATTCAAATAGAAAACCTCAAAACGGGCGGCGCGGCAATCCGCATTTCGCTGCCTGTTTTTGCGGCAGGCGGAGAGAACACGTGAGCGGGCATATTCTCGTCGTGGACGACGAAGTGGGCATTCGTGAGTTGTTGTCGGAAATCCTTACCGACGAAGGGTATGACGTGCATCTGGCGGAAAACGCCGAGGCGGCACGTGCCTTCCGCTCCCAACGACGGCCCGACCTGGTGTTGCTCGACATCTGGATGCCCGATACTGATGGGGTGACCCTGCTGAAGGAGTGGGCCGGCGGCGGCCTGCTCACCATGCCTGTGGTGATGATGTCCGGACACGGCACCATCGATACCGCCGTGGAGGCCACCCGGCTCGGCGCAGCCGACTTCCTCGAAAAGCCGGTGGCGCTCGCCAAGCTGATCGATACCGTCAACAAGGCGATCAAGCGCGGCGTCGCCCTGCCCCGGCGCGCCGCCAGCATGGACTTGTCGGCGCTCGGCAAAAGCCCGCTGATCCTCGAACTCAAAAAGCGCCTTTCCCAGATCGCCGGCAATACCGCGCCCGTGATGCTGATGGGCGAACCGGGCAGCGGCTTTGAAATCTGCGCCCATTTCCTGCATCAGCCATCTACGCCGTGGGTCGAGATCAAGGATCGTGCGCGGCTAGTGTCGGATCCACTGAGCTTCGTCGAAATGCTCGGTAGCGGCACGCTCTACCTGCCCGAGGTCTGCGAGCTGGCACGCCTGGAACAAAAAGGCCTCGGTTTGCTGCTCGACCGTATCGAAGGCAGCGGGGCGCGTCTGGTGTGCGCGTCCAGCCGCAGTCTCGACACCATGGTCGCAGCCGGCGAATTCGACAGCCGCCTGTTCTACCGCTTGTCCAGCCTCGCCATTCAGGTACCACCCTTGCGCGAACATCGCGAGGACATTCCCGAGATCGCCAACTTCATGCTGGCGCAGCTGATCGAAGCGGGCGTCTGTCCGGTGCGGCGGCTCACGACGCCGGCGCTGAACCAGTTGCGCAATTTCGACTGGCCGGGCAACCTGCCGCAGCTCAACAACGTGGTGCGCACGCTGGCGGTCACGGCGCTGTCGAGCGAAATCGATGCGGCCGACGTCAACCGTGTGCTGGCCCCGATGAAGCTGTCGGCGCCGGCGGTGGCGCACGGCATTCCGCTCGACATTCCGCTGCGTGAAGCGCGCGATGCCTTCGAGCGCATGTATTTCGAACACCTGATCCAAAAGGAAGGCGGCAGCATGACCCGGGTCGCCGACAAATCGGGGCTGGAGCGCACACACCTCTACCGCAAACTGAAACAACTGAACATCCGGCACGGGCGTCGTCTTGACGAAGACCTGTAGACCCAGGGAACACGCTTGAAGATCATCATTCTGGGGGCAGGCCAGGTCGGGGCCAATCTGGCTGAGAGTCTGGTCGCCGAAAACAACGACATCACGGTCATCGACCTCGATACCAGCCGCCTGACACTGTTGCAGGACCGCTTCGACCTGCGCACCGTGCGCGGCCATGCGGCGCATCCTTCGGTGCTGAAGCAGGCCGGCGCCGAAGATGCCGACATGCTGGTCGCGGTCACGCAAAGCGACGAAACCAACCTTGTGGCATGCCGCATCGCATCCACGCTGTTCAATGTCCCCACGCGCATTGCGCGTATCCGTTCGAATGATTTCCTGGGTCTGGAGCCGGGTTTTCTGGCAGAACAATTCGGCGTCGATGACGTCATCAGCCCGGAGCAGGAGGTGACCAACACCCTGAGGCGGCTGATCGAGCATCCGGAAGCGCTGCAGGTTCTCGACTTTGCCGACGGCAAGGTGCGCCTGATCGCGGTGCGCTCATACCACGGCGGTCCCCTGGTGGGGCACGAGCTGCAGGAGATCAAGCGCCATATGCCGGATCTGGAATGCCGTATTCCGGCCATTTACCGGCGTGACCACGGCATCGTGCCCAAGGGGATCACGGTGATCGAGCCGGGCGACGAGGTGTTCTTCCTGGCGCGCAAGCAGGATATTCCCTCCGTCATGCGCGAACTCCGCCGCATGGAACGCCGGGTCAAGAAGGTCATGATCGCCGGCGGCGGCAACATCGGACGGCGGCTGGCGGCGCAGATCGAACGCGACTACGACGTCAAGGTGATCGACCATAACAAGAAGGTCAGCAATCTGCTGGCCGAGCAGCTTCACCATACGCTGGTATTGCAGGGCGACGCGACTGACGAGGAACTGCTTGAGCAGGAAAACATCGCGTCCATGGACGTGTTTTGCGCGCTCACCAACGACGACGAGGACAATATCATGTCCGCGCTGCTGGCCAAGCGGATGGGCGCGCACCGCGTGATCGCGCTGATCAATCGGTCGGCCTATGTCGACCTGGTGCAGGGCGGCGAAATCGACATCGCCATCTCGCCGGCGCAGGCGACGGTCGGGCCTCTGCTGTCCAAGATCCGGCGCGGTGACATGGTGGCGGTGCATTCGCTGCGGCGCGGTGCGGCCGAAGTGCTGGAGGTGGCGGTGCACGGCGATGCCAAGACCTCGCGCGTCGTGGGCCGGCGCATTGAAGAGATCGACCTGCCCGACGGCGCGACGATTGCCGCGATCATCCGCAACAACGACGTCATCATCGCCCACCACGACACGCTGATCGAAGCGGAAGACCATCTCATCGTGTTTGCGCTCAACAAACGCATCATTCCCAAGGTGGAAAAACTGCTCCAGGTCGGTTTCGGTTTCTTCTGATGTCCCGCATTGCCCCCGTTCTGAATGTGTTGTCCAAGGTGGTGATGCTGTTCTCGGCCACCTTTCTGCTGCCGTTGACGCTGTCCTGGCTGGTGGCCGACGGGGCGCAGCGCGCCTACGATGATGCCATCATCGTCACGTTCGTCGCCGGGGCACTCACCTGGCTCTTTACCCGGAAATCGCAACGCGAGCTGCAGACTCGAGACGGCTTTCTGCTGGTGCTGCTGGCGTGGACCAGCCTGCCGGCCTTTGCCACCCTGCCGCTCCTGATCTACCTGCCTCATCTTTCGTTTACCGACGCCTATTTCGAAACGGTATCGGGCATCACCACGACGGGCGCGACGATCCTGACCGGCCTGGATGCCTTGCCCCTTTCCATCAATCTGTGGCGTGGCCTGCTGGTCTGGTTGGGCGGCATGGGCTTGATCGTACTGGCCGTTGCCATCCTGCCCCTGCTGGGCGTGGGGGGCATGCAGATCTACAAGGCCGAAACGCCGGGTCCGATGAAGGACACCAAGCTCACGCCGCGCATTACCGAAACAGCCAAGGGCCTGTATCTGGTCTATGTCGGTATTTCGATCGCGTGCGGGCTGTCGTACTGGGCGGCAGGGATGACGCCGTTCGATGCCGTCATGCACACGTTTTCCACCATGGGGCTGGGGGGATTTTCTTCGCACGATGCCGGTTTCAGCTACTGGAACTCGCCGGCCATCGAGGTGGTGGCGGTGGTGTTCATGCTGGTGGCCGGAATCAATTTCTCCACGCATTTCCTCGCATGGCGACACCGCTCGCTGGCGGCCTACCGGCTCGATCCCGAGGTGCGCTGGTTCCTGATCGCGACGCTGGGCAGCGCAGTGGTGATCGCGATCTACCTGACCGTCATGCACGTCTATCCCAGTTTTTTCCAGGCGCTGCGTTTCGCTGTTTTCAATACCGTCTCGATCGCCACGACGACCGGCTTTGCCAATACCGACTACAATAAATGGCCGATTTTCGCGCCGCTCTGTATGCTGCTTCTGTCCTCTTTTGCGTCCTGCTCGGGCAGTACCGGCGGCGGAATGAAAATGGTGCGCGCCCAGCTGCTATTCAGGCAGGGGCGGCGCGAACTGACCCGCCTCGTGCACCCGGCGGCCCGATTACCCGTCAAGCTGGCCGGACAGGTGGTGCCCAACAATGTGATCTACGCAGTGCTGGCGTTTGCATTTCTTTATGTGTTCGCCATCATTATCATGACGCTGTTGATGGCGCTCAGCGGGCTGGAGTTCATCAGCGCGTTCTCTGCCGTGGTGGCCTCGATCAACAATACCGGACCCGGGTTGAACCAGGTCGGGCCTGCCTCCACCTATGCAGGCTTGACCGATTTCCAGACCTGGATCTGTACGATTGCCATGTTGCTGGGACGTTTGGAGTTGCTTACCGTGCTTGTCGTCTTTACCCGGGCTTTCTGGCGTGCCTGAACCGTTGGAAAACTTCCTCGCCATGCTGGCCAGCGGCCGCGACAACGCCTTGCTGCGCTTTTCGCTCGGCAACGAATACCTCAAACAGGGGAATGCATCGAGTGCCGCCGAGCATCTGCGTCGCGCGGTTGAATTCGATCCGAAGTATTCCGCCGCCTGGAAACTGCTGGGCAAAGCTCTGACCGACGCCGAAGCCTGGAACGAAGCCCTGGCGGCCTACCAGCAGGGCATCGCGGTGGCAGAGGGGCGTGGAGACAAGCAGGCGGCCAAGGAAATGACGGTGTTTGCCCGGCGTATCGAGAAGCGGCTTGGGTTAAAATCGAGCGATTGAATTTTCAGGAGCAGCAAATGACGCGGATGGTGAATTGTGTGAAGCTCGGGCGTGAAGCCGAAGGTCTGGCCTTCCAACCGGTGCCGGGCGAGTTGGGCAAGAAGATTTTCGAGAACGTGTCGAAGGAAGCCTGGAGCGGCTGGCAGCGCCACCAGACCATGCTGATCAACGAGAACCGCCTCAACCTGGCCGACCCGCAGGCGCGCGGCTATTTGATGGAACAGATGGAGCGCTACTTCTTCGGCGGTGGCAATGTCGATGCCGCGGCAGGGTATGTGCCGCCCAGCAAATAAGGGATTGTCGCATAGCAAAACGGGCGCTTCGGCGCCCGTTTTTTTGTCCGGCGCAGGTCCCCGGGCTACAGCACTTCCTTCTCGATCTCTTCCAGCGAAGTGTGGCGCACGTCCTTGCCCTTCACCATGTAGACCACGTATTCCGACATGTTCTTCGCGTGGTCGCCCATGCGCTCGATCGCCTTGGTGACGAACAGGATGTCGATGAACACCGAAATGGTGCGCGGGTCTTCCATCATGAAAGTGATGAGATGGCGCAGGTTGAGGCGGAATTCCTCGTCCACCGACTGGTCCTGCCGTGCAATCTCGACCGCTTTGGTGGCGTCCAGGCGGGCAAAGCCGTCGAGTGCCTTGCGGAGCATGTCGAGCACCAGGTCGGCCATGTATTTGACTTCGGAGAAGCGCGGCAGGCTGATGCGCTCGGCCTGATGGATCAGCCTGGCCATGCGCGCGATCTTCGCCGCTTCGTCGCCGATGCGTTCCAGATCGGTGATGGTCTTGACCACCATCATCACCATGCGCAGGTCGGAGGCCGTCGGCTGGCGGCGCGCGATGATGTGGGTGCAGTCCTCGTCGATGGCCACTTCCAGCGCATTGACGTTGTGATCGTTGGCGTCCACCTGGTCGGCCAACTTCATGTTGCCCTGGATGAGCGCCTCGATGGCGTTGGTGATCTGTTCCTCGACCAGCCCCCCCATTTTCAACACGTTGGCGCGCACGGCTTCCAGCTCGGCGTCAAACTGTTTATAGGTGTGTTCAGTTGGCATCGTGTTGACCCCTCAATAATCCACTTTTCATTATAGGCTGCGTATTATGACGCTTACATGTACGGAAGGTTTCAGCGCGTACTGAAGGGCAGCGCGTAATGCACCCCGTCAATCTCGAGGGTCAGGGTCCAGTCGCGTCGTCCGCTGACACATACCGGCAACGTCACGCTTGAAACAAACGTGCCGTAGTCGGACGGGTGCAGGTCATAGCGGTTGAATCCCATTTCCATGCCATTCATCTGGAATTCGGCGCTCACTCGCGACGCTCCGGGCGCGTTGACGCTGAACCGGAACGCTTCCAGCGGTTTGGGATGAGCCGAAAAATACGCCGTTACCGTGGCGCCGTGGTGGCTGAAGCGGCAGCCTGCCACCGGATCGGCGCATGCGACAGCCTGCGCTTTGGCCGGGCGATTCAGCCAGTAGCCGGCCACCGCGATCGCTGCCAGCACGACGATCAACAGCAGCGGCACCAGCACCCGCTTCATGTCCATGCCCCGCGTAGCAGCGCCACGCCGTGGGCGCCGTGCGACTGCGCCAATGCCACGTCCTCGCGCCCCAGTCCGCCCAGTCCGTATACCGGAATGGGGCTGGCCGCGGCGAGTGTCGAGAAAGCGTCCCAGCCTAGCGTGGCGGCACCCGGGTGCGTCAACGTGGGCAATACCGGCGACAGCAGCGCGAAATCGGCACCGAGCGCGGCAGCCTGCACCAGTTCGGCACCGTCATGGCACGACACGCCAACCCATTCGCAGTCGGGCCGCGCCGTCAGCCGCGCGGCGGCGGACGAATCGAGATGAATGCCGTCGGCCCCCGCGGCGTGCGCCAATTCCAGCGGACCGTTGACCAGCACGCGCGCACCCTGCAGATGGGCGCGGCGCACGGTCTCGCGCGCCAGTTGCAGGCGCGTCTCTTCCGGCAGCGTCTTGTCGCGCAGCTGGATCAGCCGCAGGCCGTTGTGGAGTGCTACATCCAGGCGGGCCAGGAACGTGTCCACGCCGAGCGACTCGGCGTGCGAAATCCCCAGCACCGTGGGCAGCGAGAGCGCCTTCACGATCGGGAAATTGGCCGGCAGCAGCGGCGTCACCTCAACGGCGTCGGGCAACTGCCAAGAAAACACCTGCCCCTCGTGCGGATGCGGCGTGCCCTGCCATTCGAACACGCGGAAAAAATTCAGCCGGACGGTGGCGTGGGGGTATTCGAATACGCGTGTGATCCAGCGACAGGCACGGGTGACGACGATCCCCAGTTCCTCGTGCAGTTCGCGTGCCAGCGCGGCGTCCAGCGATTCGCCCGGCTCCACCTTGCCGCCGGGAAATTCCCAGTAGCCCGCATAGGCCTTGCCGGCCGGCCGCCGCGCCAGCAGCACGCGGCCATCGGGCTGCGTGAGGACCGCAGCGGCGACTTCAGTGATGGGCACCGAACTCATGAACGGTCCCACGCGCAGTCTTCGCGCCGTGTCGTGCGAGTCATTGCTTGCCCGCCCAGTCGCGCGCGAATTGCCACGCCACCCGGCCATTGCGCGCGCCGCGCCCGAGCGACCATTGCAGCGCGGCGCGTTCGAAGCGCTCGTCCGAAGGCGCGCCCAGCGTGGCGGCCCAGTGCCGCGCGATGGCGAGATAGGTGTCCTGGTCCATGCCGTGGAACGGTACCCACAACCCGAAGCGGTCGGACAGCGAGATCTTTTCCTCGGTTGCTTCGCCCGGATGCACTTCGCCGCCGAGGTGGCGGGTCTCGAGGTTTTCCGCCATGTACTCCGGCATCAGGTGGCGGCGATTGCTGGTGGCGTAGATCAGCACATTGTCCGACGGGCCGGCCAGCGAGCCGTCGAGCGCGGCCTTGAGGCTGGCGTAGCCGGGCTCGTGCTCGGCAAAACTCAGGTCGTCGATGAAGACGATGAAGCGGTAGTCGGCATCCGCCAACAGGTCGAAGAGATCGGGCAGGTGCGGCAATCCGGCCTTGTCCACTTCGATCAGGCGCAGGCCCTTGGGCGCGTACTTGGCATGCACGGCCTTCACCAGCGAGGATTTGCCGCAGCCGCGCGCGCCGGTCAGCAGCACGTTGTTGGCGGGCTTGCCGGTGACGAACTGGCGCGTGTTGGCGTCGATCCGCTGCTTCTGCTCGTCGATCGCCAGCAGATCCTTCAGCGCCACCCGTTGCGGGTGCAGAATCGGTTTGAGTTCGCCCGTCTGCGCGGCCCAGCGCGCGGCGCGGACGGTTTTCCAGTCGAGGCCGTGGGCAGCGGCAGAACTGTCGAGGCGGTCGAGCAGCCGCTCGATGCGGGGAAGGAGGGTGGCGAGATCGGTCATCCGCAGATTCTAGCCGCTGGCTTAGGAAAAATTTAGGTTTCCGCTAGCAAAGACTTATCAACGCGCGTTCTGCAACCCGCCTAAGCTCCCTTCCGTCCGGATGCATGCGCAGCCGGCGAACCAGGAAGGAGCGAACATGAACACACCAATGAAAATCGCAGGGGCGCTGCTCGCCAGTCTCGTTTCCCTTGCAGCCTGGGCCCAGGGGGGTGACGCCGAAATCCGCCATGGCCGCTATCTGATCCAGACATCCGGATGCAACGATTGCCATACCCCGGGCTACATGCAGAAAGACGGCCAGGTGGCAGAATCCGAATGGCTGACCGGCGACGCGATGGGCTGGCATGGGCCGTGGGGGACGACCTACCCGGCCAATCTGCGTCAGCTGGTCCAGCAGATGGACGAGACAACTTGGCTGAAACGAGCGCGTCAGCCGATGCGACCGCCGATGCCGGCCCCTTCGCTGCGGGCCATGAGCGATGCCGATCTCAAGGCGATCTACCATTATGTGCGCAGTCTCGGCGCAAAGGGTCAGGCGGCGCCGGCCTATGTGCCATCGGGTGGCCAGGTGGCCACGCCCTATCTCGATCTGACGCCGAAAAACCTGCCGGTACAGGTGGCCCAATGAGCGCGGCAGGAATGACCGACGCTCTCCGCAGGCTGGAAGCCATGCTGCTGATCCGTGCCTATGAAGAGAAGCTCGTCGAATTCCAGCGCGGCGGCGCCCCCGGCACCTGCACCAGTGTCGGCCAGGAAGCCTGCGCCGTCGGCGTGGTCGGCGCGCTGGAGTCGCGCGACCGCATTCTCACGAATCACCGCAGCGCGGCGCACCTGATCGCCCGCGGTGCCGATCCCGGCCGCCTGATGGCCGAAGTGCTGGGCCGCGTCGACGGGTACTGCGGAGGCCGCAGCGGCAGCCTGCACATTTCGGCGAAGGAGCTCGGTGTGGTGCTCACCTCGACCATCGTCGGCGGCGAGCTGTCGATGGCGCCCGGTGTCGCCCTTGCGCAGAAGATGGGGCAGGGCGAACCGGGCGGGATCGTTGCGGTGTTCTTCGGCGACGGCGCAGCCTGCGAAGGCATTTTCCACGAGGCGCTCAACCTCGCCGTGCAATGGCAGTTGCCGCTGCTGTTCGTGTGCGAGAACAACGATTGGCAGGCTTTCGTGCACCGCCGCGAGACCATGCCCGACAATGCGATCGCTGACTGGGCGGCAGGCCACGGGCTGCCGGTTGCGACAGTCGACGGCAATGACGTCGAGGCGGTGCATGCGGCCGCACGCGACGTGGTCGCGGCGATCCGTGCGGATGGGCAGCCGCGTTTCCTGGAGCTCGTGACCTACCGATTGCGCGGGCACTTCGAACCCGACGATCAGGTCTATGTCGACGCTGACGAACTGGCGCGTTGGCAGGCGCGCGATCCCTTGCAAGGGCAGGCGGATCGACTGCTCGCACTGGGCGCCCTCGACGCGGCGAATCTGATGCAGTTGCGCGACCGGGTCGCGGCGCGTATCGAGGCCGCGGCACGCTTCGCCCAGGCAAGCGCGTGGCCCGACCCGCGCACGCTTACCCATCATGTGTATGCCGAGCAAGGAGCCCGCTCATGACCCGAATGACGACCGAACAGGCGATCCATCAGGCGCTTGCCGAGGAAATGCAGCGCGATGAACGCGTGCTCCTGATGGGCGAAGGCGTCGCCACCAAGCGCCCTGATCTGGTGCAGGATTTTGGTGCGACACGTGTGCGCAATACCCCGCTGGCCGAGGCCATTGTCGCCGGCACCGCAGTGGGAGCGGCCGCGAGCGGCCTGCGGCCGGTGGTCGACCTGCTGTTCGCGCCTTTTCTCGCCTATGCGATGGACGCGCTGGTCAACAGCGCCGGCAAGCTGCGCTACCTGTCGGGCGGACAGTTCGAATTTCCGTTGGTGGCGATGAGCATGACCGGCAGCGGCTGGTGCGTCGGCGCGCAGCACAACCACAACCTGGAAGCGATGTTCGCGCATGCGCCGGGGCTAAAAGTGGTGATGCCGTCGACCGCGGCGGACTTCAAGGGCCTGCTCAAGGCAGCCATCCGCGACGACAACCCGGTCGTATTTTTCACCGATCTCGGCCTGCTGCATCAGGAGGGCGAGGTGCCCGATGTAGCCGACCATGTCGTCCCGCTGGGGCTGGCTGCCGTGCGCCGCGTCGGTGCCGACGTGACGCTGGTGAGCTATGCCAAGACGGTCGGGGTGTGCCTGCAGGCTGCCGAGCAGTTGCAGGCGCAAGGCATCGCGGCCGAGGTGATCGATCTACGCACGCTGAAGCCACTCGATGAAACGACGGTACTGCGCTCGCTGCGCAAGACCGGACGGCTTGTCGTCGTTACCGAAGCCAGCGGCCTCTGCGGCATGGCGGCGGAACTGGCTGCATTGGCCGCCACCCGGGCGTTCGATGTCCTGCGTGCGCCCGTCGTGCGGCTGACCGGGCCGGATGCGCCTGGCGCGTCCTCATGGGTGCTGGAACAGGCCGCGCTGCCGACCGTGGAGGCCGTGGTGGAGGCGGTGCAGGGCATGCTGGTAGAGGTCGCGGTCGGCCGCGAGGCGCTCGCGGCGTCCTGACGAAGGATCAGGCGCTGAGTTGCAGCGGTCGGCCGATGTTCAGCCGGAAGCGGCCGCGACCGGTTTTTTCCAGTGCGATCGTCGGGCAGCGTTCGGCAAGACGGCGCTGCAGCAAAATCAGGCGCGTCTCCAGGTTGTCGCCGAAATCGGGCAGCGGCAGGCGCGGGTCGCGCCGCAGCTCGCGGTTGCAGAAATCGCGGCGACCGTTGCGGGCATGTTCGTTGAGCAGCGTCCACAGGATGCTGCCGGCCACGCCTTTGATGAGGTAGTCGTTGTCGATGAAGACGCTGTGGTCGGCGGCGAAGTAGCGCACCGCCAGCGGTGCGCCGGTCGGGCGCGTCGCTGGCTCGTCATGCGCTGGCTCGGCGTCGTCCGGCTCGCACGCGGCCTGCGCGACCAGCGCGGCGAGGTGGCGGGCGTAGATGACCAGCGCATCCTCGTCGGCATGGCTGAAGAAGGCGTCGTGTTCGCTTTCGGCGTAGAGCACGCCAAGGAGACGGCCGCCGTGGATGAGGGGGACGGCAATCCGACTGTGCGGATTGGCCAGCACCGGCAGCGGGATACGCGGTTCGGTCGCATGCGTTGCGCGCATCGCCGTCTGGTACGCATAGTCGCCCGTGCGGTAGTTGATGCGGATGGGAATCCGCTCGCGTGCAGCGACGCCGATGAGGCCTTCGCCGACCTTCACTTCCGCGCCGATCCCGGAATCCGGATAGCCCAGGCTTCCCAGTGTATAGAGTGCGGCGCCGGCCTCGTCCAGCATCAGCAGCAGCGCGTGGCGGATGCCGAAGCCGGCGGTCAGTGCGGCGAGTCCGCGGTCGGCCAGATCCGACAGATCGGTCGTGTCGCCCAGGCGGTCGAGCGTGCGCCGCAGGCTCAGCAGCGCATCGGATGGCGGCGGCGGGGGTGGGATATGGGGATCGACGGATTCGATGTCGAGCACCCGGTAGATGTCCGCACCGCGCAGCACGAACACCTTGTCCATGTGGGTCTGTGCCGCGATGCCGGCGAGCTGCGCCTTCATGTATTCGAACAGCGGACCTTCGGTTTCGGTGCGGATGTAATGCAGCTTGAGGCGGAAGTGGCGGAAGCTGCCGGGCTCGACCACCTGCACCTGTGCATAAGGATGCGCGAGCACGTTCTCGCGTGTCTTGCTGAAGAACTGATAGGACAGCGCCACGTGTTCGGCGTCGACGAAATGCACCTGCGAGGCATAGGCCACATTCGGCGTGCCGTCCTGGGCGCTGGTGGCGACGACGGCTGGAATCGCGCCGTCGAGGCAGGGCCGCAGCGATTCGAGCGAGATCTTCATGTACGCGCCAGCACGCGCCCGGCGTCGGGTCCGGGCGTCTGGTCGAACACGATTTCCGGCGCGAAGCGCAGCGCCAGCAGATCGTCCGTGGGCAGGAGCGCGGCCAGCGCCTGTTCCAGCCCTGCGCCGTAGCCCAGTCCTTTCAGTTCGTCGGCGAACGCTGCCACACAGCGTGCGCTGCATGCGCGCTGGGCCGCGCCAGTGGTCGCGCGCGTGGCCGCGGACGCCTTGAGTTGCAGGGTGGCATGGGTGGATGGGCGGCTGACCACCAGTGTGATCCCGCTTCCCGCGTCGACTGCGTCGATCAATGCACGCCCGCGGCTGGCCGACAGCAATACCGTCAGCGTTCGCCGGTCGCGCGCCACCATCACGCCCTGTGCCCGACACACGCATGGCCAACCGTCGCGGCCCACCGCCCCGACGTTCATCGACAAGGGGCCTTGCAGAAAGGCGGTCTGCTCGACGGTCAGCTGCACGCTCATGGCATCAGGTGCGGTACTCCGCGTTGATTTTCACGTAATCGTAGGAGAAGTCACAGGTCCATACGGTGGCACTCACGGTGCCGCGATTCAGTGCGACGCGCACGGTGATCTCGGCTTCCCGCATCACCGCCGCACCCTGCGCCTCGGTGTAGCTGGTAGCGCGGCCGCCATGTTCCGCCACCAGCACGTCGCCGAGCCAGACCTTCAGTGCATTGACGTCGAGATCCGTCACGCCGGCATAGCCGATGGCGGCGAGGATGCGGCCGAGGTTGGGGTCGCTGGCGAAGAAGGCGGTCTTCACCAGGGGCGATCGTGCGATGGCATAGGCGATCTGCTTGCACTCGGCGCGGTCGCGTCCTCCCTCGACGGCGATGGTCATGAACTTGGTCGCGCCTTCGCCGTCGCGCGCCATGGCCTGCGCGAGCTCGATGGCGACCTCGCTCAATGCCGTCTTCAGCGCGGCGTAATCGGCGCCGGTGGCGCTGGCGATTTCGGTATTGCCGGCCTGGCCGGAGGTGATGAGGATGAAGCTGTCATTCGTGGAGGTGTCGCCGTCGACAGTGACGCAGTTGAACGACACGTCGGCCACTTCTTTGACCAACTGTTGCATCAGGGACACGGCGATCGCTGCGTCGGTCGCGACAAAACCCAGCATGGTCGCCATGTTGGGGTGGATCATGCCGGACCCCTTGGCGATGCCCGTCACCGTTACTGCCTTGCCGCCGATCGATATCTGGCGCGAGGCGCCTTTGGCGACGATGTCGGTGGTCATGATCGCGTGCGCGGCATCGCTCCAGTGATTTGGCGCAAGGTCGACCTGCGCGGCAGGCAGGGCCGGCAGGATCTTGTCGACCGGCAGCGGTTCCAGGATGACGCCGGTGGAAAATGGCAGCACGTTATCGGTGGCGCACCCCATCAGTTGTGCCACGGCGTCGCAGGTCTGGCGAGCCCGCGCGAGGCCTTCCTCGCCGGTCCCGGCGTTGGCGTTGCCGGTGTTGATCACCAGCGCGCGGATGTTTCCGGTCGCCAGATGCTGCTTGCACAGCGTGACCGGTGCGGCACAGAAGCGGTTTTGCGTGAACACGCCGGCGACCTGGCTACCGGCAGCGAGCTCGATCAGCGTGATATCGCGCCGCCCCGGCTTCTTGATGCCGGCGGAGGCGATGCCGAGCCGCACACCGGAAACGGGCAGCAGTGAGGCAGGGTCGGGAGCGGTAAGGTTGACGGGCATGGCGGCACGGTAGAACGGAAAGCCGCTATTTTATGCCGGCTTGCGGCAAATAGATGGCTGGGTCTTACTGCGCGCGCCCCAGCAGTACGTTCAGCAGGCGGCGGAATCCCGGCCGCCATGGCCACACGGGGTCGAGCTCGATCGAGCGTGCCAGCGCGGCCAGCGCAATCAGCGCAAAGACGAGAAACAGCAATTCCGAGATGAGCTGACGCGAAGTAAGCATTCCCAGTGGCATGTCCAGAAAGCCGGGAACATAAAACAGACTGGCAAATGCTGCGAAGAGAAAAGCCGGGCCGAGATACATGGTGTTCGCAGTCAGGGTTGTTGTAAGAGGAAGGGCAGCAATCGTCGTGCCAGGAAATAAACACCATAAGAAACAAGGCGCTGGCTTGTTTGGGCCAACGCGGCGCAGCGCGATATGTAAATTAATTCGACAGCTACTTGTCCATGGGCGGCGCGGCCAGCTTGCGCAGGATCTCATGCGACAGCGAATAGAACTGCGGGGTGGGACCAAGATCCTCATAGATCGGATCGCCATAGTCGTCTTCGGCAATGATGCGGTTGCCCGGTATGTAGGGCATGGCAACCTCGAGTTCGTCGAGGGCGGCCCGGATCAGGTCGGCTATCAGTTGGGAGTCGCTGCAGTCGGGATACATCACGTGCAGTGCTTCGACGCGGGCAGCATCACGCAATGGCAAGTGAACCGTATAGGTACGCGCATCCGGGTGCGCATGCCCCTCCTGGCCCCAGCGCTGGATCAATTCGGCGATGCGCATTCAAGTTCCCCAACCAGCTTCTTAATGGTTGTGTTATAGCAAAGTGCCCCGCAAGGCAAAGCGGAATTCAGTCCGCCATGCGCCACACCAGTGTGCGATTGTTGGCCGGCATGGCGATGTCCTGCTGCAGAAGCAGACCCTGCGAACGCGCCAATGCATCCACTGCCTCGAAATCGCGTACGCCCGAAGCCGGGTCGCGTGCCTTCAGCCAGGCGTCAAAGCGGGCATTGCTTTCCGACGTGTAGTGGCCGCCATAGTTGAACGGGCCGTATACCGTCAGGATGCCGCCGGCTCCCAGCACTGCGCCCACGCCCGCGAAGAATCTTTCCACCTCGGGCCAGCCCATGATGTGCAGGGTGTTGGCGGAAAACACCGCGTCATAGTGGCCGCTGCGCCAGGCGGTGTCGTTGACGTCGAGCGCCAGCGGCGGCAACACATTGGGCAGTGCGGCCTCTTCAAGCCAGGCCTGGATGCCGGAGTGATGCTGCGGCACGTCAGCGGTCTGCCAGATGAGATGCGGCAGGGCGGCCCCGAAATACACGGCATGCTGGCCGGTGCCGCTGCCGATTTCGAGCACATGCCGGCGATCGGCGAACAGCGTGCGCAATATCGCCAGAATGGGGTCGCGGTTTTGTACGCAGGATTCGGAAAAAGGCTTGTCGATCAAGGTTGCGGTCCTAATAACAGTGAAGCAGGGCTGTATTTATACGCTGTTCAGTTCGACCAGCCGTCCGTCGGCCAGCAGCAATGCAGCATGGAGGGGCTTGCCGGGATACAGTGCCGCCAGCAGGGTGCGATATCCCGCCAGTTGTGGATGGTGGCGCTCGGCCAGCTCGGCGTCGGACAGCGTGAGGCTGTCATTGCCGGTTTTATAGTCGATCAGCCACACCGAATCGTCGCGTTCCACCACACGGTCGAGCCGCTGCAAGCAGCCGAGGCCATCGAGCAGCGCCAGCTCGTTGTACGCGCGCCGATACTGCGCGGGGTCGAAAAAACGCGCCAGATGCGGCTGCGCCAGCAGTGTGCGGGCGGCGGATTCGATGGCGTCCAGCCGGTTTTCGAGCCCCAGACGCGTCGCCAGCGCCGCCAGGTCGCGCGGGTTTCCGGGTGGCGCATGGTGTTCCAGGCAGGCGTGAAAGAGTTCGCCACTTGCCGCGGCCGGGTTCGTCACCGGCGTGCCGACGCGCTGCCCGATTGCCGGGGCGTCGATGGGGGGCGGTGGCAGGAGGCGATCCACCGTCCGGGTGGTTGTGGGGGGCAAGTCGGCCGGCAGGCCCAGGTTTCGCCACGCAGCATCGACGCGTTGCAGCCAGGCGTTTTTCTCCGCGTCTCCGCTTACGACCAGCGCCTGTTCGGCGCGGGTGAGTGCGACATACAGCAAATTGTCGGATTCGCGCTGGGCCAGCCCGGCTTCTTCCTCGAACCAGGCTTCGCGGCATGCGCCGCGCTCCTCCTGCCTGCCGAAGAGGGAAAAATGCACTGGCCGCGACGCTTCGGGAGGCCATGGCGCCAGCACGGCGTAGCTCGTGCCTTTCTGGTGGTCGCTGCCGCCCAGCAGCCAGACGATGGGCGCTTCCAGCCCCTTGGCACCGTGGATGGTCAGCAGGCGAACCGCGTTCTCGCCGTCGGCGGCCAGGCCTTCGCCGGGGGCGGCGTCGGCATCGTCGACCAGGCTGGCGAGTTCGCGGATGAAGCCGGCCAGCGTGGGGTAGCGTCCTGCGTCCTGCGTCAGCGCCAGTTGCATGAAGGCGCGCAGGTTGGCGGCGACCTGCGGCCGCATCGCTTCCGGCACGGCGTCGGCATAACGCGCTTCGAGGTCGCCTTCGAAATAGATGCGGTCGAGCAGGTCGTGTACCGGCAACGTGCCGCATTGCGCTCGCCAGCGATCGAGCAGGGACGCGGCGCGTGCCAGGGTGGGTGGACAGCCGGGCTGATGGATCAGGGGGGCCAGCCGCTCCCAGCCGTGTGTTTCGTCCGGCGGTCGCGGCGCGAACACCCGCAGCAGGTCCTCGTCGCTGCAGCCGAACACCGGACTTTTCAGCACGTGCGCCAGCTTCAGGTCGGCGTGAGGCAATAGCAGCGTTTCGAGCAGCGCAATCACATCCCGCGCTTCCAGCGCATGCAGCAGGCCGCCGCGGCGCGAGGTGATGAACGGGATGCGCGCCGCTTCCAGTTCGCGTTCGTACAGATGCAGGTGCGTACGTTTCCTGACCAGCGCCATCACGTCGCCCGGGCGTGCCGCACGCGGGCTTCCGCCATCCATCACACCCCAGCGACCCAGCACCTCGTCGCGCAATACCTGTGCAAACTGCCGTGCCTCCTCATGCACGGCGCGGTCGTCGACTTCCGGCTGCGGAGTGGTGAGCGGGTTGCGCAGTCGACCCCACACGCGGCCGGAGGCCGCGTAGTGGACCGGAGTCCCCGTGTGGAGCAGGCCATCGGCCATGGCGGCTTTGGTTTTTTCCGCCTGTACCGGCAGGCTGCGCAGCGCGCCCGGGCGGTCGGCGTTTTCTGGCGCGTAGGTGTGGGCGGCAAATCCTGCCACGTCGGCGAATACCGGATTGATCGCCGCCACCACCGACGGCGCCAGCCGGCGCGTCATGTCGGTGCTGAAGCGGGTGGCGTCGAAATGCGTGGCCAGAAAATCCGCCGCCGCGTCGAACACCCGTGCCTCCCCGCGTCGGAAGCGGTAGATCGCCTGCTTGGGGTCGCCCACCATGAAGACGGTCATGCTGCTGTCGGCGCCGTGTGCCTCAAGCAGCCAGGTCGACAGCGCCTGCCACTGCAGCGGATTGGTGTCCTGGAATTCGTCGAGCAGCAGGTGCCGGTAGCGTGCGTCTAGCTTCAGCGCCAGCGCCGGAGCGTGCTCCTCGCTGGCAAGGAGGCGGCAGGCCTGCCATTCGGCATCGGCAAAGTCGATCACGCCCTGCTGCGACTTGGCCTCCTGATAGGCCGCGATCAGCGCGTGACCGAGCAGCAGACCGTGGCGATTGAGGACCCAGATGCGAATGTCGGTCTGGATCGCGGTCAGGGTTTCGAGCGCGGTTTCCAGCGTGTCGAGGTCACGCAGATACGTGTCGAAATCCACCCCGAGCGCTTTTTCGAGTTCCCTGGTCGCCTGCTTCTTGCGCCGCTTGCCTGCCGTCATCAGGTGCTTCATCAGCGCGGCATGGGCGTCGTCGGGCGGCAGATCCAGGCTGCGCCGGATTTCCGGCGCGCGCGCCTGTTCGCTCTTGCTGCCTTTTTCCAGCGCAAGGCCGACCCGCTTCACACGGGCTGCCATTGATTCATCGGCCCAGAACGCTGATACGGGATCGCTGTCCAGGTCGGCGTGCAACAGCGGCCGCAACTGTTCCAGCGCATGGCTCACTGGATCGGCCGCGCCGTCGGTATAGGCCCACCATTCCGCGCGCGCCTGGACGAAATGCTTCAACAGTGTGCGCAGGTTGTGCTCGCCGATGTCGGCCAGCAGCGCCAGCAGCGCGGCGCCTTCGGCGGTGTCCGGAGCGGCGGCCCAGCGGTTGAACTGGCGATCGCGCACTTCGTTCAGCAGCTGGCTTTCGCGTTCCAGCAGCGGCGCGCCCCATGGCAAGCCGGCTTCCAGCGGCGCGCGTTTCAAGAGATCAAGAAACCAGCCGTGAAAGGTCGTCACCGTCGGCCCTGGCTGCGCGGTCAGCACGGCTTCCAGCAGGCCGCGCGCGCGCGGTAGCATCGCGTCGATCTCGGTGTCCGGCACTGCGCGCGCGCGCAGAAATTCGCGCACCGTCGCGTCATCCGCCAGCGCCAGCACGCGCAGCCATTCATGCAGCCGATCGGTCATCTCCTGCGCCGCCTTGCGCGTGAAGGTGATCGCCAGCAGTTCCGACGGCGCCGCGCCGGCCAGCAGCAGGCGCAGCATGCGCGACACCAGCAGCCAGGTCTTGCCGCTGCCGGCGCAGGCTTCCACCACCGCCGAGCGGGCGGGGGACAGGGCAATGGCGTTATCCAGCGGCTCACTCATGCCACATTCCCTTGCGGCACAGTCCGCGCGCTTCGCAGTATGCGCATACGCCGTCGATGCCATGGGCGGGAAGCCTGGCGCCTGCGGCGATGGCCTCGAGCAGGTCGGGCAGGCGGCGGCTGATGGCCTCGACGTCGGTTTCGCCGTCCAGTTCGAGCGGCACGATGGGCGCTTCGTTGACCGGCAGGTAGGCGGCGGCGGCGTCGCACAGCCAGGCGTAGAACGGCAGCTGCACGGCTTCGTCCGGCGCCTTGAGTTTTTTCCTGAGGCTCTGCGCGGCGCTGGTCTTGTAGTCGATCACGTAGCGGGTGCCGTCTTTTGCATCGACGCGGTCGACGCGACCGTGCAGGGTGACTTCGCCGAGTCCGGCAATGGGGTACGGCACCGCGAAATCGGTTTCGCCGGATTCGTAGCGCCAGCCAGCGGACGCGTGGGCCAGCCAGGCGTCGAGGTAGGCCGGCTGGATTTTGTCCCACTTGCTGCGCCAGGCGGCGGCGGTCCATGCTGGCAGCGCGGCGAATTCGGTGGCCGAAACCGCATTCAGCCGGGCCAGCGCGGCGTCGCGTTCAAGCGGCGGACGGCTGTCGTGGAAGGCCTTGAGGATACGATGCAGCGCGTTGCCGTAATCGCTCTTGTCGAGCGCCTCGTCGGCCTCGTCGAGCTCGCGGATGCCGAGTACGCTGCGTGCAAAAAACCGGTAGGGGCAATCGAGCAGGGTCTGGTAGGCGGTGGGCGAATAATGGCGCGGCAGCTGCGCGGCCGAGACCGTCGGCGCAGGTTGCGCGGATGCGCCGGGCAGCGGACTGGATTGGGCAGGCGGCACGCCGATGGTTTGTGTCGGCAGGGCCGTACCCCATGCGGCCTGGTGCAGGGCCTGCAACCGCAGCACCAGCGAGGAAGCAGGATTGGGCTCGTCGTTGTTCCAGGCCTGCCAGCTCAGCAGGGCAGGCCCCTGCGTCAGCAACGCCATCAGATCGGCGGTGGCGGCGCGCGCCTCGTCGGCCGGGGTGGGCAGGCCGAGCTGCATGCGGGTGGCCTGGCTGAACAGGCCGGGGGTGGGATGGGCAGGCAGGTGACGAGCGTCGGCGCCGATCACCGCCACCGCGTCGAAAAGACGGCCGCGCGCGGCGGGCAGCGAGGTCAGCACGATGGGACTGGCCACGCTGGCGTCGATGAAGCTTTCCGACTCCAGTGCCAGATTGAGCCAGCGCCGCCATTCACCAAAGCCGTATTTTTCGCCGTCGTCCGCCAGGTCGCGGCGCAGGGTGTCGAGCGTGTCGAGCACGCGGGTACCGGCGGCGTCGGCCTTGAGGGATGCGGTGGCCCCCAGCTTGCCGAGGCTTTCGACGAGACGGCCGAGCCAGACCGCCAGCGGGGCACGGGTCTGGACGAAGCCTCGCCGGGCGTCGGCCAGTGCGGCCAGCCAGACGGGAAGCGCGGCGAACTCGCGGTGCGCCAGTCGCTGCATGTCGGCCATGCCTTGCGATACCCCGTGCCGGCGCAGTGCCAGTTCGAATGCGAGTACCTGATCCTGGCGTGCGCTGGGTTCGCCCAGCACGAATGGCGATTTCAGCAGGTCCAGCAGTTCGATGTGCGGAAAGTCGCTCGCCACGCATTCCAGCCAGCGGTCGATCACGGCGGCGGCGGCCGTGGTCGATAGCGTCCAGCCGGTCTCGTCGGCCACCAGCACGTCCATGCGCTCGAGCAGCGCACGCACCCGGCGCGCGGTTTCGCGGTCGAGCGCGATCAGCGCGATGCCCTGCCGGCCGGCCTGCAGCTGGCCGGCCACCCAGGTGGCAACGGCGCGCGCCTCGGCTTCGAGGTGCGGAGCCGGGCTGAGCGTGATGCGGGCCTGCAGCGGCGAGGCGGGGCAGTGCCGTGCCAGTAGGGCGGCGCGCTCGCGCAGCGGCGGCGCGGTCTCCTGCCAGGCCTGCCGCAGAACGAAGGCCACGTCATCGCCGGTGTCCTGTTCGAACAGTGTGAGCGGAACATGCTCGGCACAGCGCGTGAGAAACCGTTGTTCGACGGCGGTGAGCATGCCGAGCGCGTAGCCATAGACTGGCCGGGGCGCGGCGCGAAGCTGTTCGAACAGGGTGTCGAGTGCGCGCGCATAGTGCGCCTGCGGATCGCTGCCGTCGGTATTGAGCGCCTGCCACACGCCCTCGATCAGCGCCGTTTCACGATCAAGTGCGGCGCGGTCGAGAGCTCTCCCATGCAGTGCGCGAATACGCGATCCAATGGCGTCGCCCAGCCGCGCGGCAGACAGTTCGTCGGCCAGTAGCAGGAGTTCGTTAGCAAGTGCCCACTTATCGACCGCCCCTAGCCAATCCTGGTGCCGAAGCACACCGTGCAGCCGCGCCAGCCTTCTCGCCTGCGGCTCGGCGCGACCGTCAGCCAGGCTTGTGCCCTTCAGAGTGCTTTCGGCCCAGCTTTTCAGCGGGGTGAGGTGCGGCGGGATCAGAACGGGTCGGCCCGCGCCCTGTGCCAGCGCGCGGGCAAGATCGAGTCCGGCGCGATGATTGGGGACGAGTACCGTCAGACCAGAGAGATCGGGCAGGCGGTCGGCATGCTGGTCGAGCAGGTGGCGGGCGACGGCGTGCGGCAGTGCCGGACCGCCCAGGGTTTCCAAGCGCGTCAGCGCTCCAGGTACTGGCGCTTGTCCTTGACGCCGGCCCACTCGTCGGCGTCGGGCAGCGCGTCCTTCTTCTCGATGATGACTTTCCACACCTTGGCAAGGTCGGCGTTGAGCGCAATGTAGGCGCGTTGATCGTCCGGAACGTCGTCTTCGGCGAAAATGGCTTCGACCGGGCATTCGGCTACGCACAGGGTGCAGTCGATGCATTCCTCCGGGTCGATGACGAGGAAGTTGGGGCCTTCGTGAAAGCAGTCGACCGGACAGACATCGACACAATCGGTATATTTGCACTTCACGCAGGCGTCGGCTACAACGTATGTCATTCGTAATTACCCTGATGAGTTGATAAATGCCCGGATGCTTGCAGGCGGCAATTTTGATGTAGCATATCGGCACAAAACCGAATTTTCCAGCATTACCATCTTCCCAAACTGCCCAGGCCGTATCCGGCTACCCCTACTTCTAAACTAGGAGCTTCACCGATGAGCGAGCATGTTCATTACATATCCGACGATTCTTTCGAACAGGAAGTCCTGCAGGCCGGTGTGCCCGTGCTGGTGGATTACTGGGCGGACTGGTGCGGCCCCTGCAAGATGATCTCGCCGATTCTGGACGAAGTCGCCAAGGAATATTCCGGCAAGCTCAAGGTGTGCAAGCTCAATATCGACGAAAACCAGGCCACCCCGCCCAAGTTCGGCATTCGTGGCATCCCCACCCTGATGATCTTCAAGAACGGCAATGTCGAAGCCACCAAGGTCGGCGCCCTGTCCAAATCGCAACTCACCGCCTTCGTCGACAGCAATATCTAATACGTTTCAACCGGACGGCGCATCGACGCGCCGCCGCTTCGCAGTACCGTCCGGCTTCGCTTCTCCCTCACGTCCGGCTCTTTCAAGCGAGCCCACCCAGGCCCATCCCATGCATCTTTCCGAACTCAAGCAGAAACCCATTACCGAGCTTCTCGAGCTTGCCGCCGCCAACGGTATCGACAACGCCAACCGTTTTCGCAAGCAGGAACTGATCTTCACCATCCTGAAAACCCTGGCCAAGCGCGGCGAGAGCATCTACGGCGACGGTGTGCTGGAAGTGCTGCCGGACGGTTTCGGGTTCCTGAGATCGCCGGAGTCCTCGTACCTCGCCAACACCGACGACATCTACGTGTCGCCGTCGCAGATCCGCCGCTTCAACCTGCATACCGGCGACAAGATCGAAGGCGAGATCCGTACGCCGAAGGACGGCGAGCGCTATTCGGCGATGACCAAGCTTGACCTGATCAACGGCGAGCCGCCCGAAGCCAGCAAGAACAAGATCCTGTTCGAGAACCTGACGCCGCTGCACCCGGACAAGCCGCTCAAGCTGGAGCGCGACATCAAGGCCGAGGAAAACATCACCAGCCGCGTGATCGACATCGTCGCGCCGATCGGCAAGGGCCAGCGCGGCCTCCTGGTGGCGCCGCCGAAATCCGGCAAGACGGTGATGCTGCAGCACATCGCGCACGCCATCACGTCCAACCATCCCGACGTCGTGCTGTTCGTGCTGCTGATCGACGAGCGTCCGGAAGAAGTGACCGAGATGAGCCGTACCGTGCGCGGCGAGGTCGTGGCATCGACCTTTGACGAACCCGCCAGCCGGCATGTGCAAGTGGCCGAAATGGTGATCGAGCGCGCCAAGCGTCTGGTCGAGCACAAGAAGGACGTGGTGATCCTGCTCGATTCGATCACCCGTCTGGCCCGTGCTTACAACACCGTGCAGCCGGCCTCCGGCAAGGTACTCACCGGCGGCGTCGACGCCAACGCGTTGCAGAAGCCCAAGCGCTTCTTCGGTGCGGCGCGCAACATCGAGGAAGGCGGCAGCCTTACCATCCTCGCCACCACGCTGGTCGACACCGGCAGCCGCATGGACGACGTGATCTACGAGGAATTCAAGGGTACCGGCAACCTGGAAATCCACCTCGACCGCAAGATGGCCGAGAAGCGCCAGTATCCCGCGATCAACGTCAACCGCTCCGGCACCCGCCGCGAGGAGCTCCTGATGCCGCATGACATCCTGCAAAAGGTGTGGGTGCTCAGGAAGCTGCTGTACCCGATGGACGACATGGAGGCGATGGAATTCCTGCTCGACAAGATCCGTGCGACGAAGAACAACAACGAGTTCTTCGATTCGATGCGGCGCGGCTGACGTTATCGGAGAACTGCGCGCCCTTCGGCGAGCGGTGCCCATCGCTTGCGCGCCGGGTGCCGCTCCGTTATACTCTCCCGTTCTCCGAATTCAACCCGAAGGAATTGCCATGAAAGCCGGCATTCACCCCAATTACAAAGAAGTCGCCGTCACCTGCTCGTGCGGCAGCACGTTCGTCACCCGCTCCACGCTGGGCAAGGACAAGCTGCACGTCGAAGTCTGCTCGTCCTGCCATCCGTTCTATACCGGCAAGCAGAAGATCGTCGATACCGCCGGACGTGTCGAGAAATTCCGCCAGCGTTACGGCATGAAGTAAGCAGGCCTGCGCGAAACTGCGTATGCAATCCAAAGCGGCTTCGGCCGCTTTTTGCATTTTTGCGGCACGACGACGGTATCATTTCGTGCGCGCCATCCCGAGAAAGAGGCAGATGTGACGTCCCGAGTATTTCGCCGTATCGCAGTGACCGCTTTAGGCGCGCTGGCGCTGGCCAGTTGCGCGCAAAATCCGGTCAACGGGGACCGGGACTTCGTGTCGATGTCAGAACAGCAGGAAATCCAGATGGGCGCCCAGGCCAACCTGGCGGTGTTGAAGGAATACGCGGCCCTGGATAATCCCGCGCTGCAGGCGTACGTCAACGGAGTGGGCCAGCGACTGGCAAAACAGAGCGAACGCCCGGGCCTGTCATGGCATTTCACCGTGGTCGACAGTCCCGAGGTCAATGCTTTTTCGCTGCCCGGCGGTTATGTCTACATCACGCGCGGACTGTTGGCGTACCTGAATTCCGAAGCCGAGCTGGCGGGTGTGGTCGGCCACGAGATCGGCCATGTCACCGCACGCCACGGTATACGTCTGCAAAGCGCGCCCACCATGGCGGGTCCCGGTGCGGCGCTGGGCTCGATTCTGGTCCCGGAACTGGGTAATCAGGCGGGTTCCGCGCTGCTGCAAACGCTGGCGCAAGCCTGGACCGCCGGCTATGGCCGTGAGCACGAGCTGGAAGCGGATCGGCTCGGTGCAGCGTATCTGGCGAAAACCGGCTACGACCCGCAGTCGATGATCGACGTCATCGGCGTGCTGAAAAACCAGGAACGGTATTCCGCCGAACAGGCCGCCCGCAGCGGGCGCCTGCCGCAAGCCACCTATCACGGAATCTTCGACACGCATCCCCGTAACGATGCACGCCTCGGGCAGGTGGTGGCCGAGGCGAACAAATACCGCGTGTCCCAACCACGCGAAGGCCGCAACGACTATCTGCAGAAGCTGCCGGGACTTTATTTCGGTGACAGTCCTGATCAGGGCGTGATCCGCGACAATGCCCTGCTGCATGAAAAACTGGGCATGGCGATCCAGTTTCCGCCGGACTGGCGTGTGCAGAACCGACCTGACCGGGTCGTGGCGACCAGCCCCCAAGGTGATGCCCTGGTCGAGCTGGTACAGGGACCGAAGAACGACAATCCGCTGGAGACCGCGCAGAAAGGGGTCAAGCTGGATGCAGGGGCGCGCTATGATACCGGTCACCTGGGCGGTTTCCCGGCCGCATTTGCCGCGGGCGCCCAGCAGGGCAAGCCGGTGGTGGTGGCGGTCGTGGTGTTCAACGGCACGCAATACCTGATTGCCGGCATGACCCGGGACACGGCCACCTATGAGCGCGAACGCAGCGCCCTGCGGGCGGCGATCAACAGCTTCCGTGCGATCACGCCGGCCGAGAAGCTGGTCGCCCGTCCCTATGTCCTGCAACTGCTCACGACCCGCCCCGGCCTGACGATGGCCGCGCTGGCGCGGCAGTCTCCGCTGGGGGGCGAGGCCGAAGGCCAATTGCGCCTGATGAACGATCTCTACCCTGATGGCGAACCCCGACCGGGCCAGCTTCTCAAAATTGTTCAATAAGCATCCGCTTCCTCTTGCCCGGCTCGGGCTATTGCTGCTCTGCGCGGCGTGGCTGTTGCCCGGGCTGGTTGGACACGCGCCCTGGAAAGGGGGCGACGGCGAGCACTTCGTGCAATTGTGGCTGCTGCTGAAAAGTGGCACCGCCCCGCAGTCCGTGTCGGCTACGCCGCCCCTCTACTACTGGGTGGCCACCGCCACCGCCTGGCTGACGTCGTCCTTTCTGAGTCTGGCCGATGGCGCGCGCCTCGCTTCGGGACTGTTCATCGCGCTGGCGTTGTTCTTCATTGCGCGTACGGCCCGCGCACTGTATGGCGCGGAAACCGCGTGGGCCGCCGCGCTCACCTTGCTGGGTTGCATGGGACTCCTGGTTCGCGGCCATGAACTCAATGCGGCAACCGCGCAGTTCGCCGCCGCCGCGATCATGCTGCACGGCATCGCCACCCTGCCCCAGGGTCCGCGTGGCGGCTGGGCGCTGGGCGGCGGCGCCGCCCTGATGCTGCTTGCCGGCGGCGCGGCGGAAGCGGCCATGTTCCTGCTGCTGGCGATGGGACTACCGGGCCTGCTCGAAGCCTTCCGTTTGCCGACGGCGCGGCGTGCGCTGGTCTGGGGGCTGGGCCTTGCCTTGGCGGCAAGCGCGGCATGGCTGACCTACCTGACCACACAGGCCATTCCGCTCAAGCAGGCGCTCAACCTGCAGCGCTGGCTGGGTGATGCGCCTCTGCGCCCGGCGTTCTACCTGGGCATTCTCGGCTGGTATGCCTGGCCGGCGTGGCCGCTGGCCGCCTGGGCGCTCTATCGCGGCCGGCGTCAGTGGCGCACGCCGGGCATCGTGCTGCCGGTAGGCGCGCTGCTGGGCCTGCTCGCCCTGTATGTCTTGGACACCGATCCCGGCGAGGAACAAGGCCTCATCCTGCTGCTGCCGCTCGCCTTGCTGGGGGCGTCCGGCCTCTACACCCTGCGGCGCGGTGCCGCCTATGCCCTGCTGTGGTTCGGCATCATGCTGTTCGGTTTTCTGGCGCTGGTCCTGTGGGTCTACTGGAGCGCACACGATCTGGGCAGCCCGGCGCGGCTGGCGGCGCGGCTGGCCCGATTGGGCATGACGGGCGTGGGCGTCCTGCGTCCGTGGGCGCTCGCGCTGGGCATCGTCGTCACGTTGGCGTGGATCGTGTTCCTCGCGCGCATTCGCCGTTCGCCGCTGCGCCCGATCCTGGTGTGGACGGCCGGCATGACTTTCAGCTGGGGGCTGCTGATGGCGCTGTTCCAGGCACCGCTCGACCAGCGCCTCTCCTACGCCAGCGTGGGCGCAGTGCTGGCGGCACGGGTGCCGCCGACGGAATGCATCCAGACCTACCAGGTGCGCAGCCAGCAGCGCCTGCTGCTGGCCTACCACAGCGGACGCATGCTCGCGCCGGCGGACATCGGCTGCGGCTGGCTGCTGGTGGAGACGCGGCAGCGCGATGTCGAACCACATATCTCGCCCGACTGGGTCAAGGTGTGGGACGGTGCCCGCCCCGGCGACCGCTCGGATCTTTTCCATCTGTATGGCCACCGCTGACGCTCCCGGCATGCAGAACGTGGCGGCCGTCATCCTGGCCGGCGGGCAGGGTCGCCGCATGGGCGGCGCGGACAAGGGGCTGGTCGACTATCAGGGCCGTCCGCTGGTCGAATGGGTATTGGCCGTGCTGGCGCCGCAGGTCGGGGAGATCGTCATCAGCGCCAATCGCAATCTCGAGCGTTACGCGGCCTATGGCCGGCGCGTCCTGCCAGACACCCTGCCCGACTACCCGGGCCCGCTGGCAGGCGTGCTGGCGGCGTTGCAGGCGGTGACGACCGACTGGCTGTTGGTCGTTCCGTGCGATACGCCGCACCTGCCTGCCGACCTGGCATTTCGCCTGCTGGGCGCGGCGCAATTGGAAGGTGTGCCGCTGGCGGTGGCAGAGGATGACACGCGCATACACCACAGCTGCTTCCTGGTGCATACCGACCAGCGCGAGCATCTGGCCGGCTACCTGGCACGTGGCGAACGCGCGGTGCGTCATTGGCAGGCGGAACTGTCCTCGACCACCGTGCGTTTCGACGCAGCGGCCTTTGCCAATCTCAATCGGCCCGACGATCTCCAGCCCTAGCCCACTCGTTCATTTTGGACAGGGCCGATCCAAACCCAGTCAGCCCTGGCGGCTTTCCGTGATCTGCGCGCAATACTGCTGCAAATGGTCCGGTACGCCAGGCGGGCAGGTACCGCATTCGCGGTTGCCGGGCACGGCATAGTCGATGAACTTGGGATAGGCGAGCTTCAGCTCGCCCATCAGCCGGACGAAATCGTCCAGCGTCCGGTCACCGCCAAGCCGGGGGTTGCGCGCCTTCTCCTGACCGATGGTGCTGATGCGGCGCTGCTCGTAATCGTGGGCGGGATAGACCAGCGTATCGTCGTCGAGCGCGAACAGCTTGCCGCGTACCGAGTGATACAGCGCGGTCGCGTCGCCGTTCTGGAAGTCGGTGCGGCCGCAGGCCTCGATCAGCAGGGCATCGCCGCTGTAGAGGCGCCCATCGTGCAGATAGGCGAAGTGGTTGTCGGTATGGCCGGGCGTGTGGAGCGGCACAAGTTCGACCGAACCCATTTTGAACGGCGTCCCCTCGACAATGCCGACCTCGGTGCACGGCAGCCGGTCGAGCGCGGGGCCGGCGATACGGCTGCCGGCAATGGCCTTGAGTTTATTGGCCGAGGTGATGTGGTCGGCGTGGATATGCGTTTCCAGCGTGAACGCGAGCTTCAGTCCGAGTGCGTTGACCGTGGCCAAGTCGCGTTCCCAGGCCGGCAGGACCGGGTCGATCAAAAGGGCCTGGCCGGTTTCCTCGCAGCCCAGAAGATAGGTGTAGGTACTGGAAATGGGCTCGAACAGCTGTTTGAAGATCATGACATGCTCCTGATGGTAGTCAGGATGCGGCCATCGCCTCGTCCAAAAGTTCCACCCAGTGTCGTACCGGGATCGGGCTGGCCGATTGCAGATGGGTCAGGCAGCCGATGTTGGCGGTCGCGATCATCTCCGGCGCACCGGCTTGCAGATGGCCGAGCTTGCGGGTCTTGAGCGCGCCGGCGATCTCGGGCTGCAGGATCGAATAGGTACCGGCCGAGCCGCAGCACAGGTGCTTTTCCGCCACCGGCGTGAGCGCGAAACCGGCTTGCGCCAGCAACGCCTCGACGTCGCCGCCGAGTTTCTGTCCGTGCTGCAGGGTGCAGGGTGGATGGTAGGCGATGCGTTTTTGAGTGGGTGGTGAACGGCGGTGCGTAGCCAGCGCGTCGCGCTCGGCGGCGAGAATTTCAGAGATATCTCGCGTCGCGGCGGAGATGCGGACAGCTTTGTCGGCGTAGGCGGGGTCGTGGCGCAGCAGCCAGCCGTAGTCCTTCACCATCACGCCGCAGCCCGAGGCGGTCATCACGACGGCTTCCGCCCCGGCCTCGAGATGCGGCAGCCAGGCGTCGATGTTGCGGCGCGCGGCGGCGAGACTTGCCTCGGTGTCGTTGAGGTGGTGCGCCAGCGCGCCGCAACAGCCGGCCTCGTCCGCGGCGACCAGCGAGATGCCGATGCGGTCGAGCACGCGCGCGGCGGCAGCGTTGATGTTGGGCTTGAGACCAGGCTGCACGCAGCCTTGCAAGACCAGCATGCGGCGAGGGTGGCGCGGGGCGGGCCAGGCGCCTGCGGTCTCCGTGGGGGGAATGCGTGACTTCAGAAACCGCGGCATGAGGCCGCGCACCCCCTGGCCGAGCTTCAACGCGCTGTTGAACAGCATGGGTGAGCCGAGACCGGTCTTGAGCGCTGCGCGTGTCGCAGACTCGGCGATGCCGCGCCCGACTTTGTCTTCCACGATGTGGCGGCCGATGTCGAGCAGCTTGCCGTATTCGACGCCCGACGGGCAGGTGGTTTCGCAGTTGCGGCAGGTCAGGCAGCGGTCGAGGTGGAGTTGGGTCTTGGCCGTCGGCGACGCCCCTTCGAGCACCTGCTTCATCAGATAGATGCGGCCACGCGGCGAGTCGAGCTCGTTGCCAAGGATCTGGTAGGTGGGGCAGGTGGCGAGACAGAAGCCGCAATGCACGCAATTGCGCAGAATGCGCTCGGCGACGTCGCCTTCGGGGGTGTTGCGATAAGGTTCGGCGAGCGTGGTCTGCATGTCAGAGCGGGTTGGAAAGTTCGATCAGATTGCCGTCGGGATCGCGCACATAGACTGACAGGAGGGGGCCTTGCGCGCCGGTGCGTTCGACCGGGCCGGCTTCGATGGCGATACCCTGTGCGGCGAGTTGGCGCGTGATGTCGGCGATGGGCGTGCGTGCGAGCAGGCAGAGGTCCGCCGCGCCCGGCGTGGGATGCGCTGCTTTCGGCTCGAATTCGCGGCCGGCCTGATGCAGGTTCAGCTTGCAGCAGCCAAAGGCCAGGGCCCGCCGGTCGTTGCCGAAAATGACCTCGCGCATGCCCAGCACGCGCGTGTAGAAGGCCACGCTGGCAGGAATGTCGCGTACGGTCAGCACCACGTGATCGATCGTATCGAGGTCCATTCAGAATTCCGGATGCAGGCGGCCGCGGTTGAGAATCCCCTTGGGATCGAAGCGCTGCTTCAGGTTGCGATGCAGGGTCAGCAGAGCCGGGGCTAGCGGGGCGAAAGCACCGTCGACCGGTGCCGTGCCGCGAAACAAGGCGGCATGCCCGCCTGCTGTTTTTGCGGCGTCGCGCAGGGTGGCCGCAGGCAGGTCGGACGCCAGCCAGCGCACCGCCCCGCCCCACTCGATCCATTCGGCGCTGCCGAGATTCAGGGGTGGCGTGGTCGGCTTGACCGCCAGCCGCCAGAGCGGGCGCTTGTCGAAGAAAGGTGTGGCCTGGTCGCGCAGGCGCTGCCAGAAAGCGGCTGCGTCATGCAGCCACTCGCCGCCGAGCCGGGCCTGCGCCGCATGCACCGCGGATTCCGCGCCCGATAGCCGCACCGTCAGCAGGCCTGCATGCCATGAAGTGGCAGACAGCGGCAGCGGCTGTCCCGCCCACCGGTTCATGTTCTCGATCGCGGCGGTTTCGTCGAGTTCGAATTGCAGCGTGGTTTCCGCCGCTGGTTTCGGCAGCACCTTGAGCGACACCTCGGTAATCAGGCCGAGCGTGCCGAGCGCACCCGCCATCAATCGCGACACATCGTAGCCGGCGACATTCTTGATCACCTGGCCGCCGAAGCGCAGCGGCTGGCCGGTGCCGTCGATCATGCGCACGCCGAGCACGAAGTCGCGTGCGGCACCGGCATAGGGTCGGCGCGGGCCGGACAGGCCGGTGGCAATGCTGCCGCCCAGCGTGGCTGCACCGCCGAAGTGCGGCGGCTCGAACGCCAGCATCTGGTTCCGTTCGGCCAGCGCGGCTTCGATCTCGGCCAGTGGCGTGCCGGCACGGGCGGTCAGCACCAGCTCCTTGGGCTGGTAGTCGACGATGCCGGTGAGCGCGCGCGTGCTGAGCACCTCGCCTTCGTCCGCGTTGCCATAGAAGGTCTTGCTGCCGCCGCCCTGAAGAATGAGCGGCGAGCCTTCGGCGTGGGCCGCGCGGATGCGGTCGATGAAGGTGTCCAGCATCAGAATCTCGGCAACTCGGGATGCGGCAGCTGGCCGCCGTGGATGTGCATCGCGCCCCACTCGGCGCAGCGGTGCAGCTCGGGCACGGCCTTGCCGGGATTGAGCAGCTTGTCGGGATCGAAGGCGGCCTTCACCTCGTGGAAACGCGTCAGCTCCGGCGTGGCGAACTGCGCGCACATCTGGTTGATCTTTTCCAGTCCGACGCCGTGTTCGCCGGTGATGGTGCCGCCGGCCTCGACGCACAATTCCAGGATCTTGCTGCCGAAGGCTTCGGCCTGGTGCAGTTCGCCCGGCTGGTTGGCGTCGAACAGGATCAGCGGATGCAGGTTGCCGTCGCCGGCATGGAACACGTTGGCGACGGCCAGTCCGAACTCGAGGCTCATCTCGCTGATGCGGCGCAGAACATGCGGCAGCTGGGCGCGCGGAATGGTGCCGTCCATGCAGTAATAGTCGGGCGCCAGCCGTCCCACGGCAGGAAACGCCGCCTTGCGCCCGGCCCAGAAGCGGAGGCGCTGTTCTTCGCTCTCGGCCGTGTGGATCTCGATCGCGCCGGAGGCCGCGAGCACTTCGTGCACGGTAAAGATGTCGTCCGAGACTTCCTCGTTGACGCCGTCAACCTCGCACAGCAACAGGGCCTCGCAGTCGAGCGGATAACCGGCGTGGACGAAGGCCTCGGCGGCCTGGATGGCGAGGCGGTCCATCATTTCCAGCCCGGCGGGGATGACCCCGGCGGCGATGATGTTGCCCACCGCGGCACCGGCTTTCGCCACGTCGTCGAACGCGGCCAGCACCACCTGCGCGCGCTGGGGACGCGGCAGCAGCTTGACCGTGACCTCGGTGATCACTGCCAGCATGCCTTCGGAGCCGGTCATCAGCGCCAGCAGGTCGTAGCCCGGACTGTCGAGCGTGTCGTTGCCGATTTCGAGCAACTGGCCATCGATGGTCCAGGCACGCAGCTTGAGGATGTTGTGTACGGTGAGCCCGTATTTCAGGCAATGCACGCCGCCCGAGTTTTCCGCCACGTTGCCGCCGATCGAACAGGCGATCTGCGACGAGGGATCGGGCGCGTAGTAGAGGCCGTGCACGGCGGCGGCTTCGGAAATCGCGAGGTTGCGTACTCCGGGCTGCACCGTCGCCGTCCGGGCCAGCGGGTCGATGTGCCTGATCTGATTGAGCTTGGACAGCACCAGCAGGACCGCGCCGTCGACAGGCAGCGCGCCGGCGGCCAGGCCGGTACCGGCACCGCGCGCCACCACCGCCACCTGGTTGGCATGGCACAGCCGCAGGATCGCCGCGACTTGCGACTCGTTTTCCGGCAGCGCCACCACGTCGGGCGTGTTGCGGTACGCCGACAGGCCGTCGCTCTCGAACGGCACGAGATCCTCGCGCGCGTGGAGTACGCAATGGTCGGGCAGCAGTTTGCGTAGCTGGGACAGAAAAGCGGGGCTGAGCATGAAAAGCGATGTGTACGTTCAGGCTGCGAGTGTAGCCGGGCTTGCCTGCGCGTGCGAGGGTGCGAGTCGTCGATAGGCCTCCGCCAGCGCGCCGTCGCCGCCGACATTGCCGGGAAAGATGACGACCGGCAACTGCGGCAAGCGGTGGTCGGGCGGCGTCTGCACCACGGTGACGCCGGGTAGGATCTGCCCCAGCACGCGCGAGGCGGTCAGCGCCAGCCCGGTCGACAGTACGTCGTTGGAGGTGATGCCGCCCTTGCTGATGAGAAAGCCGAGCGTGTCCGGCAGTCGTTTCACCACGTCCATCAGCGTGCCCGACACCGACTCGCCGAACGCCAGGCGCTCTACAATGTTGGCGAATTGCCGCTCGCTACGGCTGGTGAACACCACCGGGGTGAGGCCCCGTGCGTGGGCGTGGGCGATGCCGGCGGTGAGTTCGTCGACCACCGCGGCGCGCGCGTCGGGCAGGCGGGCAACGTCGAGCGGCAGACCGACCACGCCGCGCTCCTTCAGCAACGCGGTGAGTTGTGCGGTGGTCTTGGCGACGTGCGAGCCGACCACGACCGCGCCAGGCTGACGGTCGCGCACCAGGGTGGAAAAGGCTTCGGCGGCCACCGGCTGCGGTGGCAGCTTCGCCAACGCGGTGAGCAGCGAAGCGGCGCTGCGGAACAGCCATCGCTTGCCGCCGGCCGCGGCCTTCAGCGCAGCGTCGGCGAACAGCCGGTAGTCGTCCGTCGTTTCGCCGTCGATCACCCCCACTTGATTATCGTTCAGCGCCGCCAGCCAGGTGTCCGCCTGTCCTGTGCGCAGATCGGCCAGCGTCAGGCGCCGTACCGAATCGGATGCCACGCGACCATTTGTCTTCTCGGCGACATAGTCCGGCAGATACGCCGTGCGATAGCCGAACACCGAGTCGCGCGCGAACTCGGTCTCATGGGTCGGCACCGGTTTGCCGTCGACCATCAGGTAATGCGTGCTGTCCCGCGTGATGCGGCCGCCTTCGAAAAAAGCCGGCGTCAGCAGCGTCGCGTCGAACGGTCCGAGCACGGCGTTCATCACGTCGGTCTCCACCGGGTAGTGGCCGCGCAGGGTGGAATCCGAGCGGGACACGAACAGGACCGGTCCGGGGAAATCGGCGAGCGCGAGCCTGAGGTTTTCACACACCTCGCGCGTCACGGTGGCCGCGCGTTCCGCATCCATCCCGCGCGTATTGGTGAGGATGAAGAACAGCGGCGCCGCATCGGCCAGCGCCGTCTTCAGCGTGGAGACATCCCAGCGCGTCAGCAGCAGACAGGAATGCACCGTCTGCGAGCCGGTGGGATCGTCGTCGAGAACGACGATCTTGGGGCTCATGATCCCGTGCGCTCCAGCATCGCCAGCACGCGTGCGCTCATCGCCTGCGCATTCATGCCGTTGAAGTCGAACAGCTGCTGCGGGCTGGCAGTGGTTTCGCCGCGCTTCCAGCAGAACACATCCCGCTGGGCGGCCTGGCTGCGCAACAAAACAGGCTCGAGCGGTGCCGACGGACCGCCGCTGACGCCGAGCAGGACGTCGCCTTGGAACATCGCCTTGAAGGAGTCGTCGTCCATGAAGCGGTCGTCGGGCTCCGACACGCTGCCCCACAGCACGTCGCCCGGACGGTACAGGCGGCGCGGGTTGACCACGGCGACGATGCGGGAACCGATGCCGGATTCGGCCAGTTTCTCGGCAGCGGCGAACACCGGCTGCAGCACCATGTCGCCGGTCACGGCGAACACGACCGACTTCTTGCCGGCATGCTCCTGCAGCACGATCGCGCCCTGCTCGATGGCGGCCTCGCCCTGTGCGAGCGAGGTACGCACCGGAAGCGGCGACTTCGATGCGGTGATGACGATGCCCTTGTTGTGCTGCTTCAGTGCCCAGTCGTAGCTCGCCTGGATCATGTTGGCGTCGACCGGGAACAGCGGGTAGACGTTGCCGTTGCGCATCATCGCGGCGAAGTAGCTCTCGATTTCCGGCCGCTGGTGGGTCCAGCCGTTGCGGCCCTGCTCGAGCGCGCCGGCGGTGAACAGGCACACCGTGGCGGGCGTCTTGCGCCGCAGTTCGGCCATCGCCTGCGTCACCGTCTGCCAGATCGGCAGGCCGTTGATCGCGAACGACTCATAGCTGCACCACAGGCTGCGGCCGCCGAACAGCGCCACGCCCACCGCGAGGCCGGCGCAGGCATCCTCGTTGAGCGGCTCGTAGACCTGGCCCGACGGGCCCTGGAAATAGAGGTCGTCGGCAGTCGGGTGGCGGATCGTCAGCGCCTTGTTGATGTTGGCCATGCCCGAGGCCTCGTTGCCGTCGGCGTTGGTGACCACGAACATCGGGTCGCGCTTGCCCACCTCGCCGACCACGTGGCCGAAGGCAGTAGTGGGCACATGATTTTCGCCAATGGCGAACTCGGTCAGCGGCAAGCCATCCAGGCTGGGCAGATCGCGCACGCTTTCGGTCACTGCGACGCGTGCGGCGGGCCCACCGCCGGCGTGACGGAAGTTTTCCCGCGTGATTTCCCAAGCCTTGATCGGCAGCGCGCGGCGCTGCAGACCGCCCTTCACGTCGTCGGAATCGAGCGTGTGGTGAGCATAGAGGTTGTGCGACTTGGCGCCGGTGGCGTGCACGCCGGCGCCCTTCAGCTGCTTGACGATGAGGCAGGCGCGGCGGCCGGACAGGGCGCTCTTCGCGGCAGCATCGGCGGCTTTGAGGATGGCGCCGGTGAAGGCCATGCGCGCGGCGAAGCCGAACGTGGTGCTGTCCGTGTACACCGGCGCGTCGGGGGTGTCGGCGTAGTCGCGCGCGTCGATCAGGTGCACCTCGTCGAAACCGTGGGCGCGCCAGTAGTCGGTCATGCGCGTGTTGTCCCACAGCGACACCATGCTGTGATGCTCCTGTGAGTAGCCGTTCCACACCAGCACCGGCAGGTAGTTGGTGACGTCGGGGTAGGCGGTGGCGAAATGCTGGAACGCACTCATGATGTAGGGTTCGCCCAGCCCGCCGTCGCCGATGGTGACCGGGAACAGCTTGTCGCGGTGAAGATAAGCGCCGGCCATGGCGAAATGCTGGCCTTGTCCGAGCGGACCGGCGGGCGCGAGCAGGCCGGGGATTGCGCCGGACAGGTGGCCCAGCAGGCCATGGCGTTCGCGGAAACGCGTGCGCATTTCGGCGACTGTCTGGATCCCCATCGCTTCCAGCGAGGTGTCGAGGAACATCGCCGAATAGAAACCGGGCGCGTGGTGGCCGACCTCGGTCACCATGTTGCGGTGGCCCAGCAGATGCAGCGCGGCGACCGCGTCGGCGCTGGAGGCGAAGCCGCCGGGGTGGCCGGACGACTTGCTGCCGGTGACCTGCAACGTCAGGTAGCGCAGCGCGTCGGCGGCGAGCAGCGTTTGATAGATCGCGGCCTCACTGGTGGCGTCCGGCAGCGCAGGCTGGTTCGGCCCCAGCAGCGGCGCGGTGCCCAGGCGGTCGATTTCGGGGAAGCTGTCGGCGAAATACTGGATGCCTTCGCAAAACGCAGGGAAGGTCTCGGGGGTGGACTGCATCTGGGCGCTCATGGCTATGCCTTTCACAATATGAAAATGTTTCACATCATGTGAAACGATGAACGTATTGAAGCAGTAAACTGCCAACAATTTCACATTGCGTGATAAATTTTCACTTTATGAAAAACGGTGCTTCCTCTATTCAGGTTCTCGACCGCGCCATGGCGCTGGTCGGCATTCTTGCGCGCGCGCCAGGCCCGGCGACGCTTACCCGGTTGGCCGAGCAGGCCGGCCTGCATACCGCCAGCGCGCACCGCATCCTCGGCGCGCTGATGGCGCACGGCCTTGTCGAGAAGACGGGCGCCGGCGAATATGACCTGGGCGTACGTTGGCTGGAAGTGGGCAATCGCTTACGTGCGCGGCTCAACATCCGCCAGGTGGCCATGCCGTATATGCAGCAACTGGCCGAGTTGACCGGCGAGACGGTCAACCTGATCGTGCGGCGCGGCGACGAGGCGGTCTACATCGAGCGCGTGTCGGGGGGGCAGACGCTGATCCAGGTGGTGCAGGTGGTGGGGGCGCACGCGCCGCTGCATGTCACCGCGGTCGGCAAGATCTTTCTCGCCGAAGACAGCCCCAGCGGGGTGATGGGCTACGCCGAGCGCACCGGCTTGCCGGCCTATACGCCGAACACCCTGACGACGCTGGAGTCGCTGTCGGCCGAACTGGACACCATCCGCCGCGAACAAGTGGCCCGTGACCGCGAGGAAGCCGAACTGGGCGTGGCGTGCATCGGCGCCCCGGTACGCGATGCAGAGGGCAAGCTGATAGCGGGCCTGTCGATTTCCGCGCCGGCCGATCGCCATAAACCGGGCTGGGTCGAGGCACTGAAAAAAGCCGCTGGGCAGACCGGTGCCGCGCTGGGTTACCAGGCCATTGCCTGAAACGAACCGGGTCGCTGGCGCGGCGTGGCGCGCGCTGTCGAAGGATTTTACAAATCGCCCCGAATGACCCTCCCCCGTCCGCACGTCAGCGCACACGATACGTGTAAGTCATTGTATTTAAAGTGGGACTCTGTTGTGTGGGTATGGACTGGCATGTTCCGTGCTCCTCGAATGGCAGGCTGGAAAGGCAGATGCAATGAATGGAAAAGCTGCCTGCCAGCGCAACCAAGATCGAGCGGAAAGCGGAGAGAATGAAAACCAACCTGAATAAACTGAGCCTTGCGCTCCTGCTGGCAGCGGGCATGACCTCGGCTCATGCCACGTATATCGAATCGGGCGATGCCTCGAATTTCCTGGCGTCAGCCCAACTGGCTACCGATATGCAGATCCAGGGCACGATCGGCCAGGGCGACGAAGGCGATGTATACAAGCTCGTTTTTGGCACCGGCGGCCTGCTGACGATCAACGCCACGGGCCAGATCGGGACGAATTTGGATACGAATATCGCCCTGTTCGATGCGGGCTTCCAGGCCCTGATAGGAAACGACGATTCGGGCGGCGGCCTCGATTCGATGCTGACCTATGCCATCAGTGCCGGAACCTATTACATCGGCATCGGCGATTACGAAATGTACGCAATCAATGCCAGCAACCAGGCCTGGTTCATGGATGGCCTGCCGCCGGCCGGATTCGGTGCCGTGTCGCATATTGAAAACCTGATCTCGATTGATCCGGGCGCCTACACACTGGCCCTGTCCGTGCAACCGCGAAGCAACGGGGTGCCGGAACCGGCCACGGTGGGCCTGCTTGGCCTGGGGCTACTCGGTTTGGGCATGATGCGGCGCAAACGGGCCTGACCCGGCCCGCGCCAAAGGCGACCGCCATTCGTGGCGCGAATACCAGGTGTGCCCGCAGATGACTCCGCCGGAGGTTATAAGGGCGGCCGCACCTGAGGCGGTGTCCACTGATACAGCCAGGTCTCCGTCAAGGGCTGGCCGTCCACCCGCAAAAACATACGGAGGTTGATCGGGCCCGGATCCCTATCGGTTGGCTTCAGGTCGAACATCGCGCGCAATCCCTGTATGGGTGCCAAGGGGCGCACGGATGTGATCTCGACTTGACCGCGCGAAACGACGATCACCGGCTCGACAACCGTATCCTTGCCGAGCATGGCGAGATCGCCCCCAGCAAAGTCGACCGCGAAACGCCAGGAGAAGTATTTGCGCTTCTGCCCCACAATGCCACCGAGGCCGGTACGGGTGGCGATTACCCGGGCAAGCGGCGCGGCGACCGGGGGCCTGTCACCCCAATAGAGACGATAGGCGAACAGTAACTCCTGGCCGGGTTGGGGTTTCTCGGCCGGGTTCCAGAATGCAACGATGTTGTCGAAGGTCTCGTCGGAGGCCGGCAATTCGACCAGTTGGATCGACCCTTTGCCCCAGTCCGACCGTGGCTCGACCCAGAGGCTGGGCCGGCGTTCGTAGAAGGCGCCGTCGTCCTGATAGTGATCGAAATTGCGGTCGCGCTGCAGCAGGCCGAAGCCGCGCGGGCTGTCGTCAGCGTAGGCGTTGAAACGCAGGTTCGCCGGATTGACCAGCGGCCGCCAGATCCATTCGCCGTTTCCGCGCCATATTGCGAGCCCGTCCGAATCGTGGATCTCCGGCCGCCAATCGTGGTTGATACGATTTTCGTTCTCGCCGAACAGGAACATGCTGGTCAGGGGGGCAACGCCGAGCCGCTCGATCGGCTTGCGCGGATAAAGTGCGGCATCGACGTCCATCACCAGCCGCGCCGCTGGATGAATGAGGAAACGATAGGCGCCTGCGATGCTGGGAGAATCCATCAGGGCATAAACCGTGAGCACGTCCGATTCGGGCTCGGGCCGTTCAAACCAGAAGGCGGTGAAACGCGGGAACTCCTCGCTGCGCGACATGCCGCTGTCGATGGCCAGGCCGCGCGTCGAGAGGCCATACTGCATTTCTCCCCCGACTGCGCGGAAATAGCTTGCGCCGAGGAAGGCGACGATGTCGCGCTTGCGATCGGTGTGATAAAAAAGCTGGAAGCCGGCGAAACCAAGATCCTGTGGCAGGTGCGCGCTTCGCAACCCGCTGTTGCCGTAGTCGAACATGGCGGGATCGTAGGCGATTTCTCGCGCCTGGCCGTCCTTTATCTCGTACATGCGAACCGGGGTCTTGAAGAAGAGACCCAGGTGAAAAAACCGCGCCTCGAAGCGTGATGGCTCTTTTGCCCACAGGGCGTGATCGGGACTATAGCGAATCGCCTGGAACTGATCCCAGTCGAGCTTCTGCACGCTCTCAGGTAGTGCCTCGTTCGGGGGCCGATAGGGGCTGCGAGCCAGCGCCCGGGCTTGCCCCTTGAGCGTGGCATAGTCGAAACGGTGGGCTTCGTCTGCGGTATTGAGCAGCGTGGCCGTTGCGGCGTTGCCCCACGCCGGCAAGGCGGTAACCCCCAAGGCGGTACCGGCTTTCAGGAAACGACGTCGATGCATGACAGGCGGCCTGGAATGAGTGAAAGTGACTCGCGCCACGCGGGATGGGCCTCGGCGGAGACCCATACTTCGAAGTGCAGACGCGAGAATGCGAAGGGATCGTTGAGCAAATGCATCTTGTCGCGGGTGCCGAGGGCATCGGGGCCTTCGCGGAGCGCCTTGTCCACCAGTTTTGCGCGATGCTCAGCGACAAGGGATTGCCGAAAGCGGGGCACGCCTGCGGCACAGATCATGGCATTGGTCGCCGGATCGGTTACGGCTTCAATGAAGTCCGGCGGCGTGGGCGCGCGCGCGGCGTATTTCTGGGTCCGGCGCAATTCCTCGGGCGGTCTCAGTTCTTCCGGGATCAGGAAAAAGCGAAGCGTGCGGAGCCGCTGGCCCAGCGAAATACGGCTCGAGAGGACCGAGATCGGAATCGAAAGAACGAGCGCGCCCACGACGGGCAGCAGCCACAACAGGTAGGAGGGCTTGAGCCAATAGACGCCGGCGGCCCAGCCCAGGCCCAGCAATGTGTGCAGTCCGTGACGGCGCAGCGCTTCACCCCAGCCCGTCTCGACGTCCTCCCGCGGCGGGGATTTCCATTGGATACCCTTCCCCAGCAATGGCGCCAGCACGAAAGTGGTATGGAACAGCATGCGGATCGGGGCCAGCAGGGCCGAAAAGAGCGATTCCATCAACATGCCCGAAACGAGGCGCAGCCTACCCCCGAAGTCTTTCGCGCCCTGGATCCAGACCAGCACGACACTCAGGATCTTGGGCAAAAACAACAGCGCTGCCGTGAATGAGAAGAGCGCAATGGCGCGTTGCGGATTCCATACCGGCCACACCGGGAACAACTGAAACGGCTGGACGAAGTATTGCGGCGTCGCGAGTGCGTGTTCTGCCAGTTGGACAGTGGACAGGAGCAGGAACAGAAACCACAGGGGAGCGGACGCATAGGCGGCCACCCCGGTCAGGAAGACCGCCCGATGCGCCGGATGTACGCCGTTTGCCAGGAATAGGCGAACGTTCATCAGGTTGCCCTGGCACCAGCGCCGGTCGCGCTTGAGTTCGTCGACCAGATTGGGCGGCACTTCCTCGTAGCTTCCCGGAAGGTCATACGCGATCCACACTGTCCAGCCGGCGCGGCGCATCAGCGCAGCCTCAACGAAATCGTGCGAGAGGATTTCTCCCGACAGCGGTCCGCCGCCGGAGAGCCGGCCAAGCGCGCAGTGGCGCATGAAAGGCGCAACGCGGAGGATGGCGTTGTGCCCCCAGTAATGGGATTCGCCCAGTTGCCAGAAGTGCAGCCCGGCGACGAAGAGCGGCCCGTATACGCGACTGGCGAACTGCTGCATGCGGGCATAGAGGGTGTCGCGCCCCGCGACCAGCGGCGCGGACTGGATGATGCCGGCACCGGGATTGGCTTCCATCAGGCGCACGAGACTGGCGAGGCACGCGCCGCTCATCACGCTGTCGGCATCGAGCACGATCATGTAACGGTAGTTGGCGCCCCAGCGCCGGCAAAAATCGGCGACGTTGCCACTCTTGCGCTTGAGTCGATGCTGGCGCCAGCGGTAGAACACATGGCCGAAACCCTGCACGGCGCGGCACAGCGCGAACCAGGCATCGACCTCGGCGACGCGATTGTCGGCATCGCTGCTGTCGCTGAGTATGAAGAAGTCGAAGTGACGCAATTCGTCGGTGCGCGCCAGCGATTCAATGGTGGCGCGCAGCCCGGCGAAGACGCGTGCGACGTCTTCGTTGCAGATCGGCATGATCACCGCAGTGCGTGCGAGCTCGTCGATGGGCGCGTCGGCAGCCGCGCTGGCGGAAATTGCAAAGCGGTCGCCGCCGGTGACTTTCACCACAAAACCCATTATCGCGGTCCAGAAGCCGAGCGAGACCCATGACGTCAAGATTGCGAACAGGATCAGGATGGCAATCTCCAGCATCCGGTGGCCGTGATAAGGCAACACCGCAGCCATGGCGCTGGTAAAAAAGTAGACCTGGGTAACCACCAATACCAGCAATGCCAGGCGTCGCAGATTGGCGGCAGCTTGCCAGCCACCCGGGGAAGTGCGGGAATCCGCCGGATCCTTGCCGGGCGTGGGACAACCCGGGCCATGCCGGAGCCGGCGCGATTTGAACAGCCGAAAGCTGGGCCTGGGGGGCCAGCGCAGCGGGGCCATGCTGCTGCGATTAATGGACGGCGAGGTAGGCAGGGTCGATTGTGCCGCCGTCTCGGGCTCGGTTCCGGTTGTCGGGGGCAGTTCGCTTTTGCCTAGAGCGAGCCGGCTGTCGATGGAAGCGACAGCCGGGTTAGCCGGGTCGGCATCGCCTCCGTGGCCGGCGAGCGTGATATGCAACGCCGCCATCGCTTCTCGCGTACTGGATGTATCCAGTTCGGCCAGCTGGGCTAATAGCGCGTCGCGCCGTTCCTGCGCCAATGGCAGGCGGCCGAGATAATGTTCGCACCTCTCCCGGCCGGGAAAGCTGCCGTTCAATCGGGTGGCAAGATGTAGCTCCATGTTTCGGATATCCCCTTGTTTCCGCTGTGCAAGGAAGCACGCATTTCCACCGGCTTACCTGGGTCGAGCCGTTGCAGGCGCAGCGAGAGCCGCCAGCCGCCCGTCGCATCGTTGTGGATCATTTTCTGCTCGAGGAGCTTGGCGTTCGCATCGACCGATACCTGCGCCTCGGGCTTGAGTGCGGGCGATTCCATATCGGATGGCCCTTCGAAGTCGACCGCCAGCGAGATGCTGCCGTCGGGCGTGTGCGTATAGCCCCGCCCATACAACGTCTGGGCCACGCGCAGTCCGGGCGGCTGTGTATCCTTGTCCTTCTGCCACCATACGCGGTAGGCGTAGTCATAGGGCGTCTTGGGCGCCGGCAGCCGGTCGGGCACCCAGTACGCAACGATGTTGTCGTTGGTCTCGTTCGGTGACGGGATCTGCACCAGCTCGACTCGCCCGGCGCCCCACTGGGTTTTGGGTTCGACCCATGCGCTTGGCCGCAGCTCATACCGCAAAACCGGATCTTCGAAATTGGCAAAGTCGCGCTGGCGCTGCATCAGACCGAAGCCGATGGGATTGGTGGTCGAAAACGAGGTGATCAGCAGGCGCTTGGGATCGCTCAAAGGCCGCCAGATCCATTCGTCGTTACCCATATGGATCGACAATCCATCGGAGTCGTGTACTGCCGGACGGAAGTCGTCTTCGATCGCATGTTGGCCCCGGCCAAAATAAAACATGCTGGTCAGCGGGGCGAGTCCCAGCTTGCCCACAGCGCTGCGCAGGTACAGGCGCGCCGTGACGTCCATTACCGTGTCGACGCCGGGCGTCAGCACGAAACGGTAGGCGCCGGCAGCGCGCGGCGAATCGAGCAGACCGTAGATGACCAACTGTTTATCCGACGCCTGCGGCCGCAATATCCAGAATTCCACGAAGCGCGGAAACTCCTCGCCTGTACCCAGTGCAGTGTCAATCGCCAATCCGCGTGCCGACAGGCCATAATGTTGTCCTTTGCCGAGCGCGCGAAAATAGCTGGCGCCGAGAAACGTCAGCACCTCATCCTTGTGCTCGGCCGAATTGACCGGATAGCGCACCCGGAAGCCAGCGAAGCCCAGGCCGCGCAGTTTGCCGGGGTCGACCTTGGTGGCCCCGAAATCGAAGGCGTCCTGATCGAAGCGGATCTCGCGTATACCCTGAGCCGTGACTTCGTTGATCCTGACCGGCTGGTCGAAATGCCACCCCGGAGGGAAGAAATCCACTTCGAAAGGGAGCTTGTCATTGCGCCACAGCATCCGCTCCGGTTTGTGGCGGATCTGGTGATAGTTTTCATAGTTGAGGTTGCGCAATTCCGGCGGCAGGTCCGCGCCGGCTTTTTTGTACGGGGCGTCCGCCAAACGACGGGCACGTTGCGCGACATCCTGAAAATCGAATGCCGAGGCCGACGTGGAGAAGAAGCCAAGCAGGGCGCCAGCGACACACGCAAATCCCATAGCCTGCTTGTAAATGGCGACTGTTCGGGAAAATGCGGACGCACAAAAGCGGGAGGATGACAGCAAAAAAGTCAAATTTCTGACTCCGATTTATCGTTATCGACGCATTGGTTCAGATTTGTCCATGTTTGAATACTTCTGCGTCCGACTCAATATCGACTGTTTTCTGAACAATATGTTTGGCGGAAAGTTCCCGGTCCGGCGAGTACCCCGGCAACATGCAGGGATGAGGCAACACTTGCCCGTTAGCCCGTTTCTTGGCACTGTGCGGCCATGACCGCCATCCGTGCGCCTTTCGTCGCCACCCGCTATCAGATCGCCGCCTGGCTGCTGATGGCGGTCGGACTGTCGTTCACCCTGATGTTTCACCTGCTCCCTGCCTTGCTGTCCGGCTTGCTGGTGGTTCAACTGGTACACATGCTGGCGCCGCGTTTTGTGATCGGCCGCCTCGATCACACCTGGGCCAAGGTGCTGGTGGTGTCCCTGATCACTTTGACGGTGCTCGGTGCGCTGGGCGGACTCACCGCCGGCGTGATTCTCTATTTGCGTACCGAAGGCGGGTTGGCCGGGCTATTGACCAAAATGGCCGAGATCATCGAGAACTCCCGCCAGTTGTTGCCGCTGTGGGCCGCCGCCTGGTTGCCGCAGGGGGACGGATCGGTCATCCGGGCGGGGCTGGTCGAATGGCTGCGCACCCATGCACTGGATATCCGCAAATTCAGCGGCGATGCTGGGCGTGTCCTGCTGCATTTCATCATCGGCCTCGTCATCGGCAGCTTCATTGCCTTGCGCGAGGCGCGCCAGACCCAGACGCTGGCACCGCTGGCCCAGGCGATGTGCGAGCGCGTGTCGCGCCTGGGAGAGGCATTCCGCCGCGTGGTGTTCGCGCAGATTCGCATCTCGGCGCTGAATGCGTTGCTGACCGGTATTTACCTGCTGCTGGTCTTGCCCGCCTTCGGTGTGCATCTGCCGTTCACCAAGACCATGATCGTCGTCACGTTTGTCGTCGGTCTGCTGCCGGTGCTGGGCAACCTCGTGTCCAACACGATTATCGTCATCATCTCGCTTTCCCATTCGCTGCATGTGGCTGCTGCATCCCTGGTGTTTCTGATCCTCATCCACAAGCTCGAATATTTCGTGAATGCCCGTATCATCGGCGGGCAGATCCAGGCGCGGGCGTGGGAACTGCTGATCGCCATGCTGGTGATGGATGCTGCGTTCGGCGTGCAGGGCGTCATCGCCGCGCCGATCATTTACGCCTACATCAAAAAAGAACTGTCCGACAGGGAGTTAATTTAAGCATGTCCAACGACACCGAATCACTCGTCATCACAGCCAGCGGCGAGGATAAAATCGGCCTGGTGGAAGGTTTCACGCGCCGCATCTCGGATAGCGGCTGCAATATCGAGGAGTCGCGCATGGCCGCGCTCGGCGGGCGCTTTGCGCTGCTGATGCGCGTGTCGGGGAACTGGGATGCCCTGGCCAAACTGGAAGCGCGTCTCCCTGCCGTCGCCGAGGAGCTCGGCCTGTCGCTGACCCAGCAGCGCACCCGCCCGACGCGCGCCGACAAGCCGCTGATTCCCTATACCGTCGAGGTCGCCGCGCTCGACCAGCCCGGCATCGTCAACAGCCTGGCAAACTTCTTTGCCCGCCTGCATATCAACATTGAGGCGCTCGACACCGAAACCTATCCGGCCCCGCATACCGGCGCCCCGATGTTTGCCGTCCACATGACGCTCGGCATTCCCGCCGACACCCATATCGCGACGCTGCGCGGCGATTTTCTCGACTATTGCGACGACCAGAATCTCGACGCGACCTTCGAGCCGGTCAGGATGTAGATCGGGAACTTTACGCTGCGCGCGCCGCTCACTGCGGTTCCCTATCTGTTCAGGATCATCGACATGCCCAGCATGCTCATCATCGCCCACGGCAGCCGCCGCGCCGCCTCCAATGACGAAGTCCGCGTCCTGGCCGATGCCGTGCGCGCGCAAGCAGGCGTGGTGTACGAACACGTCGAAACCGCGTTCCTGGAGCTTGCTGAGCCCAGCATTCCAAACGGGCTGGCTGCATTGGCAGCGAAAGGCGCCCGTGAAATCGTCGCGTTTCCCTACTTCCTCGCCGCGGGCACCCATGTGGCGCAGGATATCCCCGATGCCATCGCCGAATTTACTGCGACGCATCCGGCGGTGACGGTCCGGCTGGCGCCGCATCTGGGCGCCTCGACCGTGCTGCCCGCCGCCATCCTCAACGTCGCGGCCTGATCATTCGTCGGCGCTGACGCCGAGCTCGATGTAATACATCGGCATGACCTCGGCCTCCGATTTCTTGCGCGGCTGACTGCGTATCAGCGCCGCCTCGACGCGTGCGGCCTGCAGCGCCGTGCGGTTGAGCACGATGGGATACAGCCGGTAGTGCTTCTCGATCAGTTCGGCCTGCTGGAATGCGCAGGACTCGAGCCGGCCGCGGGCGGCCATGTCGAGATGCGGCAGCAACAGCATCCACGGCGCCTGCCACGCGTGGTAATCATGCACCAGCCGAGTGTGCGCCTCGTCCATGCCGGCAGTGGAGATGAACAACTGCGGAAAGGCGTCGGCCTCGAGTACGCGGCCGCGCAGGTGATCGCCGCCCCTGAGCGTATGCAGTCCCAGCCCGGCGCCGTCGTCCGAGCGGCGGAACCATTGCACCACGCCGCTGGCGAGGTCGTTCACATGGCGCGTCAGGTACACGCCGGCGGGCTCGTCGAGCCCGGCCACCGCCGCGCTCTCGAAATGTTCCTGTGCCGCCATGCCGGCGCGCCAGTCGAGCGGGGGCTTGGTGTCGGTCTCGATGTCGGTGCGCACGCTGTGCAGCAGCGCGAGTGGCCGGTCGTGCCTGTCGAGCAGCCAGAGTTCGAACTGGTCGCGAAAGGCGAAGGGCACCTCGCGATGCACCTTGAGCAGGTGCTCGTAGACCACGGCACCCATGTCTTCCAGCCGCCTGAAATCGTCCGAGGGGAAAAGCGGGCCGCGTTTCAGGCCTTTTTCCGCCGACCAGTGACCGTAGCGGATGTCGGAAATCTGTGCGCGCCGCCCTGCGCGCCCCAAGCCGTCGAGCAGGGCGTCGTTGGCCACATAGATGTCCCACTCGACGCCGTCGGTCGTCACCGCCTCGGCCGACTGGTATCGGATCGTGTGCACCACCCCACGAAACGGGTTGAGCAGGCGCTGGGCGTAGCATTCGATCTGCATGGGCGGGACTCTCCTCGGTTATTGCGATCAATCAAGGCGATGGCGGGCGTGTCGTCGACGTGTCGTGGGTTGCCGTGCTCATCCAGGCGAACAGCGAGGCGCGCATGGCCTCCTCCACCGGCATGTCGATCTGCTGCACCCAGGTACGCGGTACAAAAACGGTATACCCGCCGATCATGTAGCCCATCGGCAGATAGACCGCCACGCGGTCGCCCTGCAGGAAGCCGGCGGGCAGTGTGTCGACGCTCTGGCGCGTGACCAGACCCACGACTTCCAGCGCCTGTCCCGGAATCTTCAGGACGACGACCATTTGCTGCGCAGCCGTATCGCGGCGGGGCGAAAAATAATCGGCAAAATCCTTGAGCGACGAATAAATGCTCTTCACGACAGGCAGATTGGTGAAAGGCAGTTCCACCAGCGACAGCAGCTTGCCCACGCCGGGTTGCGACACGAGTATGCCGAGCAGGAAGATGCAGACTACACCCAGCATCAGCCCCATCCCCGGTACGTAGTATTCGCCGATCAGGGGACGCGTCAGCTGCATGGCCAGCGTTTCGCTCCAGTGCAGAAAGACGTATAGCAGATAGACTGTCAGGCCGAGCGGCAGCGCAGTGAGCAGTCCGCGGAAAAAATACTGGGAGATGCGTTTCATCGGTTTCGGGGCCGGGTGGCGGCAGCCATTATTTCATCCTGTCCCGTTAGCATAGCAGCGACGGGTGTACCAGCCGTGGGAGGGGATCGGCCGGCAAATGCGTGTTGGTACCACCGGCCCGTCGCCCGACCCAAAATATTTGTGCGACGAGGCTTCAGTCCCGGGTGGCGTTGCCGATTATTCACGTGATGCGTCCAAGTCTGTTGTGGGGGAATGTAGCGTGCTGAATCGTCTTGTCGGAATGTGGTCGGGTAATCGGGAAAATACAGTTGCGCCGCCACCGCCGCGCGTCGAGGCCGTCGAGCCCGAGCCGGCAGCCAAGCCGGCCGGCAAGGCGCCGTCGGTCATGCGTCGCGAGGCCATGCTGGGGCGCGACCAGCGTGTCGCGGGCTATACTTTCATGTTGCGCCGCACGGCCGACGAACACCCGGACCCGAACCTGCCCGATGTGCAGCGCCTCTACGACGAAACCCTGCTGGGCAACCTGCAGCGCATGGATATCGCGCGCCTGCTGGGACAGCGCTTGGCATTCGTGCCGATTTCGCCGGCGACCCTGGATCACCCGCTCATCGAAGAATGGCCCGCTACCGGTACGGTCTGGCTCCTGAACGTCGACGCCCTGACCACGGTGGACGCGTCTTTGCCGGCCCGGCTGGCCGAACTGAAGACGCGCGGGTTCAGTTTTGCGGTTCAGGCGGACGCGGCCATCCGTCCCGAACGCCATGCGCTTCTGCCGCATATGGATTATGTGGTGATGGATGTCAGCAGCGAGGACATTCCCGCCATCACTGCGCAAATCGCCGCCGTGTCCAAGCTGGCCGCGGGCAAGCGGCTGGTCGCGACCGGCGTGCAGACGCTGGAAGCCTTCCACATGTGCCACAAGCTGCAGTTCGCGCTGTTCATGGGGCCGTTCATCACCCGCCGCGAAAACCTCGGCAACCCGGTCATGGGACCGTCGCGTGCCAAGGTGCTGGACCTGATGAACCGGGTGCGTACCGGTGCCGAGCAGCCGGAACTGGCCGCCCAGTTCCGCCACGACCCGGCGTTGTCGGTACGCTTGCTGCGTTACGTCAACTCGCCCGGCATGGGCCTGATGAACAAGATTGGCGGCATCGAACAGGCATTGATGGTGATGGGGCAGGACAAGCTCTATCGCTGGCTGACGCTGATCCTGTTTACTGGCGGCCAGACCCAGGAACTCGACCAGGCCGTGCTGGAAAATGCCCTGGTGCGCGGCCGAGTGGCCGAACAGCTGGCCGGTCGCGCCCTGTTTGCCAAGGCGCGCGACGAAATTTTCGTCGCCGGACTGTTTTCCCTGCTGGACGTCGTGATGCACATGCCGATGGAACAGGTATTGAAGCAGATCAGCCTGCCGGCCGAGATCACCGAGGCCATCGTCTCGCGGCGCGGCCCGTATGCCCCCTATCTGGCGCTGGCCATTGCCTGCGAACAGGACGACCAGAGCAGCATCGAAGCCCTGGCCAAGCAGATCGGGCGCGACGTGGCCGACATCAACGGCGTGCACATGGATGCGCTGTTGTGGGCGCAGCAGCTGTCCGGCGACGTATGACCTGACATGCCGACCGCTCCGGACGCCGCGTGGTGTGTCTACATGCTGCGCTGCGTCGACGGCACGCTCTACACCGGCATCACCACCGACATCGCCCGCCGCGTCGCCGAGCACAACGGCGAGGGCGGGCCGGGTGCCCGCTATACCCGTAGCCGGCGTCCGGTGCAACTGGTCTACGTCGAGGCCGCAGCCGATCGCGCCGAGGCGGCGCGGCGCGAAGCCGCGATCAAGCGCCTGGACCGCGTGCGCAAGCTGGCGTTGTGTGCATCCGGTCGATAACGCCCCACCCACTCAGCCTTTCAGACGCCGCTGCAACTCCGGCATGGCCCCTTCGACGGCACGCCGGCCGGCATCGATCGCGACATCGCCCCGGTGAAACTCCATCAAGCCCAGGTCCGCGAGCAGTGGCGTCACCATCACGTCGGCCGGTTCGCCGGCCAGCCGGCTGCGTGTGATAAGCACCTGCATGATGTTGATGCTGCTTGCCAGTACGTCGAGCATGGCCGGCGGTTTGGGCCCGCTGTCGTGGTTGAGGCCGAGTTGCGACATGCCATTCTGGATGCGTGCCATCACGCTGTCGGTCAGCGTTTCAGGTTCTGCCGCGGTGCGCTGACGCAGCCTGCTCTTGGCCGGCTTGGGTTTGAGGTGGCGGCCGAGCAGATCGGCGTTCAGATCGACTGCGATCACGAGGTCGGCGCCCATCGCCCGGCATAGCGACACGGGAACCGGGTTGACCAGGCCGCCATCGACCAGCCAGTTGCCGTCGTACAGCGCAGGCGTGAACAGCCCGGGCAGCGCGATCGAGGCGCGCACCGCGTCCGTCACCGGGCCCTCGCGCAGCCATATTTCGCGGCCGCGTTGCAGGTCGGTGGCGACGGCGCCGAACGGGCGGGCCAGTTCGCGAATGTCGCGATCGACGAAATGGTTGCGGAAGAACTCGATCAACCGGTCGCCCTTGATCAATCCGCTGCCGAGTGAAAAATCCAGGAAGCCCACCACGGTCTGCAGGCGCAGGCTGCGCACCCAGGCCTCCAGGCGGTCGAGTTCGCCGCCGACATAGGCGGCACCCACCAGCGCGCCGATCGAGGTGCCGCAGACCAGATCGGGTTCGATGCCGGCTTCCGCCAGTGCGCGGATGACGCCGATATGTGCCCAGCCGCGCGCCGAGCCGCCGCCAAGCGCCAGACCGATGAGGGGCGGTTTGCTCACGATGGGGTCAATCCGCCTCGCGTTCGATGCCGCAGCATTGGACCCGCTCGCCGGCCGGCTCGCTCAGGATGGCGCCGGTGACCGGGTTGGGACGAAATACGGTGCAGCCCTTGAGGCCCAGCGCATGTGCCTGCCGGTAGAGATCCTCGAAACGCTCGAACGGGATGTCGGCGGCGACGTTGATGGTTTTCGAAATGGCGTTGTCGACAAAGGGCTGGAGCGCCGCCTGCATGTGCAGATGGGCGAGCGGGTCGATCTGCTGCGCCTCGATCAGCGTAGGTGGCAGGCCTGTATGGCCTTGCTGTTGCCACAGATGGGCGGCGTGATCGACCACGCGGTGGGTGTGATACTCGCCGTCCGCTTCGAGCACGCGGCGCTCTGCTTCGGCGGAGAAAATCGGTTCGATGCCGCTGGAAAGATTGTTGGCGAGCAGGCTGATGGTACCGGCCGGTGCGATGGCCAATACATGGCTGTTGCGGATGCCGTGTACGGCGATGGCGTCGCGGATGCCGGCCGGCAGGCGGGTGGCGAAACCGCTCGCCAGGAAAGCGTCGCGCTCGAAGGCAGGAAACGCGCCTTTCTCGTGCGCGAGCTCGACCGACGCCTGGTAAGCATGGTCGCGCACCGCCTGCATCGCCTGCGCGGCCAGGCGTTGCGCAGCTTCGCTGTCGTAGCGCAGGCCCAGCAGCACCAGCGCGTCAGCCAGTCCGGTGATGCCGAGGCCGATGCGGCGTTTCAGGCGCGCTTCCTGGGCCTGTGCCGGCAGCGGGTAGCGCGAGACGTCGATGACATTGTCGAGAAAGCGTACCGCGTGCGCTGCCGCGTCGGCCAGTGCGGCGAGATCGAGACGCGCGTCGGCGGTAAAAGGTGATGTCACGAAGGCGGTCAGATTGAGCGAGCCGAGGTCGCAGGCGCCATAGGGCGGCAGCGGGATCTCGCCGCAGGGATTGGTGGCGGTCAGGATCTCACGGCCCGCCAGCGTGTTGTCGCGGTTGATGGTGTCGGCGAACAACACGCCAGGCTCGGCGGTGTCGTAGGCGGCGCGCAGGATGCGCTGCCACAGCGCGCGCGCTTTCACCGTACGTGCGCCGGCCAGGCCGGGAAACGTCAGTGGCCAGTCGCGGTCCCCATCCACCGCCGCCATGAAGGCGTCGCTCACCAGTACCGACAGGTTGAAGTGCCGCAGCACTGCGGGGTCGCGCTTGGCGTCGACGAAGGTCTCGATATCGGGATGGTCGCAGCGCAGCGTCGCCATCATGGCGCCGCGCCGTGCGCCGGTCGACAGCAAGGTCGCACACATCGCGTCCCAGATGTGCATGAACGACACCGGGCCGGACGCGATGCTGCCGGTGGCCTGCGCCACCATGCCGGCCGGACGCAGGGTGGAAAAATCATAGCCCACGCCGCCGCCGTGCTGCATCGTGAGCGCGCCTTCCTTCAGCGCCTCGAAAATGTGCTCGAGGTCGTCGGCGATCTCGCCCATGACGAAGCAGTTGAACAGCGTCACCCGGCGGCCGGTGCCTGCACCGGCAAGAATGCGACCCCCAGGCAGGAAGCGGAAATCGTCCAGCAGCGTGGCGAAACGTTCGGTCCATTGTTCACGCCGGTCCGTTTCGGCCTGCGCGATCGCCTGCGCCACGCGCCGCCAGCTGGCGCGGATATCGGGTTCGCCCGCGGCGCGGTAGCGGGTTTCCCAGATATGGCGGGAGATGTCCATGCTGAATGGGTCGTTCGTCTTCATGCGGATACGATGTCAGGCGGCGTTTGAGGCATTATCTGCCTCCTGACGTTTTCTGGGCAGCGGTCCTTTGGATATGGCTGCTTTGTTTCTGACCATGATGGATTCATCCCACCCGTATTCCGCCCTGACACCGGACTGTGCGCTCGACGCGCTCGACAGCACCGGCCTCAGGACCGATGGCCGCCTGCTGGCCTTGAACAGTTACGAAAACCGCGTCTACCAGATGGGCGTCGAAGACGCGCAGCCGGTCGTCGTCAAGTTCTATCGTCCTGGACGCTGGCGCGACGACGCGATCCTGGAGGAACATGTCTACACGCAAGATCTGGCCGAGCGTGAAATCCCGGTGGTGGCGCCACTACGGTTGAACGGCGCCACGCTCCACCTGCATGCCGGTTTTCGGTTTGCGGTCTATCCTAAACAGGGTGGCCGCATGCCCGAGTTCGATCGCGCCGATGCGCTTGAATGGATGGGCCGCTTCCTCGGGCGCATCCATGCGGTCGGCGCAACGGCGGATTTCGCGCACCGACCGGTACTCGATCTGGAGACCTTCGGTTACGCGTCACGCGATTTTCTGCAGCAGGGCCGCTGGCTGCCGGCCGACCTGATCGCCGCATGGGACAGTGTGGTCGAGCATGCGCTTGCCAGTGTGGCGCACTGCTACGCACGTGCCGGGGCGGTGCGCACCCTCCGCCTGCACGGCGACTGCCACGCCGGCAACGTGCTGTGGACCGAAGCCGGGCCGCACTTCGTCGACTTCGACGACAGCCGCATGGGCCCGGCAGTGCAGGACCTGTGGATGTTGTTGTCCGGCGAACGCGAGGAGCAACAGGCGCAGATGAACGCGATCCTGACGGGCTACGAGGACTTCATGGAGTTCGATCCGCGCGAACTCCATCTGGTCGAAGCGCTCAGAACCTTGCGGCTGATCCACTATGCAGCCTGGCTGGCCCGGCGCTGGGACGACCCGGCTTTCCCTGCTGCGTTTCCGTGGTTCAATACGCAACAGTATTGGCAGGCGCGCATCCTCGAATTACGCGAGCAGATCGCGCTGATGGGCGAGCCGCCACTGGCGGCTTGATGAGGACAAAGGCATGTGCGGCATAGCAGGTGAATTCCGATTCGACAACACGGCGCCCGATGCGGCAGCGATGGCGCGGATGCTGGCCAGGCTGGCCAGGCGCGGGCCGGACGCCGAAGGCCAGCACACCGATGGCCCCGTCCGCCTGGGCCACCGGCGGCTGGCGATCATCGACCTGTCGCCGCGCTCGCGCCAGCCGATGGTCGACGCCGCCAGCGGCACCGCGCTGGTGTTTAACGGCACCATCTACAACTACCCGGAACTGCGTGCCGAGCTGATCGATCTTGGCCATGTCTTCCATTCCGACGGCGATACCGAGGTCATCCTGCGCGCCTACCTGGAGTGGGGCGAGGCCTGCGTCGAGCGCCTGCACGGCATGTTCGCGTTCGCCATCTGGAATCGCGAGGAACTGTTCCTGGCGCGCGACCGCCTCGGCATCAAGCCGTTGTACTACAGCGAAAACCTCGGGCGCTTCCGCTTCGCTTCGACGCCCCAGGCCTTGATCGCCGCAGGCGGCGTCGACACCAGCATTGACGCCGTGGCGCTGCACCACCTGTTCACCCTGCATGCAGTGGTGCCGGCGCCTCGCACGATCCTCAACGGCATCCGCAAGCTCGCTCCCGGCACCACGCTGACGGTGAACGCGCGCGGCGAACTCTGCCACCGGAAATACTGGTCACTGAAAGCGCAGCGGCCGGCCCAGTCGGCTGCCCAATCGGAATGGGGCGAAGCCGAGTGGACCGAGGCCATCCACGACAGCCTGCGCCAGGCGGTGAAAAAACGCATCGAGATTGCCGACGTCAAGGTCGGGGTCTTGCTGTCCGGTGGGCTCGATTCGAGCCTGCTGGTGGCCCTGCTCGCCGAACAGGGCGTGCCCGACCTGATGACCTTCTCGGTCGGTTTCGAGGACCAGCCGGAAGAGCGCGGCAACGAGTTCGAATATTCCGACCCGGTGGCGGCCATGTACGGCACCCGCCACCACAAGTACCTGATCCCCAATTCGGAGGTGCTGCGTCGCCTGCCCGAGGCCGTCGACCAGATGTCCGAGCCGATGTTCGCGCAGGACGCGGTGGCCTTTTATCTCCTGTCCGAACAGGTCAGCAAGACGGTCAAGGTGGTGCAGAGCGGGCAAGGTGCGGACGAGGTGTTCGGCGGCTATTTCTGGTATCCGCGCATGGCGGCGGAAACGGACGGGACTCCACTGGAGCGCTTCCGCCGCCACTATTTCGACCGCGACCACGACGAGTTCCTGGACATGGCGATGCCGGCCTATCACGGTCCGGATTACACGGCGGAAACCATTGCGGCGCATCTGGCGGAACCTTTCGCCGACGACTTCATCGATCAGGTATTGCGCATGGACACGACCATGCTCATCACCGACGATCCGGTGAAACGGGTCGACAACATGACCATGGCCTGGGGGCTGGAGGCGCGCGTGCCCTTTCTCGACCACCAGCTGGTGGAACTTGCCGCGGCGATGCCCGCCCAACTGAAGCTGGCATCCGAGGGCAAGCACGTGCTGAAGAACATCGCGCGCGGCCTGATCCCGGATGCGGTGATCGACCGCAAGAAGGGTTACTTCCCCATGCCGGCGCTCAAATTCGTGCGAGGAGATTTTTTGTACTTCATGCAGGACATATTGAATTCCCAGGCCTGCCGCGAGCGCGGCCTGTACCAGCGCAGTTACGTGAACAGGCTGCTGGATGCGCCGGAGAAGCACCACACCCGCATCCAGGGCAGCAAGCTGTGGCATCTGGCGCTGCTCGAATACTGGCTGCAGAAACATGCGTAGGACATTCCTGTTCCTGGCTGTGCTGGCTGCAGGCCCGGTTCAGGCGCAGGACGACTTCGACAGCTGGCTCGGCGCCTTCCGCCAGGATGCCAGGGCGCAGGGTATTTCCCCGGCCACGCTCGACGCCGCACTGTCCGGCGTCGAGCCGAACGAACGCGTGATCGAACTCGATCGCCGCCAGCCTGAATTCCTGCAGACCTTTTCCAATTATCTGGAGCGCCGCGTCACGCCGGACCAGGTGGCGCGCGGTCAGGACCAGCTGGAGCAGCACGCGGCGCTGCTGGATGCGGTCGAGCAGAAATACGGCATTCCGAAGACCGTACTGGTGGCGTTCTGGGGGCTGGAAACCCGATACGGCACCGTGCTGGGCAGCCTCAACGTGCCGACGAGCCTGGCCACGCTGGCCTGGGACGGGCGGCGCAGCGGGTTCTTCCGCAACCAGCTGCTCGATGCGCTGCGCATCATCGACGCAGGACACGTCAGCGCGACCGACATGAACGGTTCCTGGGCCGGTGCAATGGGCAATATGCAGTTCATGCCGTCGACTTTCCGCGCCTATGCGGTGGATGGCGACGGCGACGGCCGCATCGACGTGTGGCAGTCGCTGCCCGACGCCCTGTACTCCGCTGCCAACTACCTGCAGCAGGCTGGCTGGCATGCGAACGAGCCGGTGGCGATCGAGGTGCGGCTGCCGGAGGGGTTCGACTGGCGTCAGGCCAGGGTGGCGCATCGTCTGCCGGTGGCGGACTGGAAAGCCCTGGGCGTCCAGGCGGCGGATGCGGACGCCTTGCCCGAGGTGGCCGGACGCGCCGCCATCGTCCTGCCGCAGGGCTGGCAGGGTCCGGCTTTCATGGTGTTCGATAATTTCGACGTGGTGATGAAGTGGAACCGCTCACAGAACTATGCACTGGCGGTGGCGCTGCTGTCGCACCAGTTGGCGGGAGGGCATGCGCTGGCCGCGCGTGAAGGCGAAGCCGGGGCACTCAGCGTCGAACAGTTGAAAGCGATGCAGCAGGCGCTCAACGAAATGGGCTTCGACGCCGGCACGCCGGACGGCCTGCTCGGTCCACACACGCAAACCGCGATTCGTGTGTACCAGGCCTTGCACCAGCTGCCGGTCGACGGCTATCCCGCACCGAGCGTGCTGGCGCATGTCGAGCAGAGCCATGCCGCTGCCGCCGCTGCGGGCAAACTGACGCTGGCGCCCGCGCCGACCTTCGCCGAGCCCAGCGGCCTGCCCTGACGCACGCATGCGGCAACTGTGATATTTTTTAGTCGTTCAATCCAGGAGACGAAGGGTGAGTGACGCGCGCAATGTGTTGGGCGGCCTGCTGCAGGAGTGCAGCGTTTCGCCGATGACCGGGTTCGTTCGCGATGGGGTCTGCCATACCGGTCCGCAGGATATCGGCAGCCATACCGTCTGCGCGCAGATGACCGATGCCTTCCTGCAGTATTCGCAAAGCCGCGGCAACGACCTCGTCACGCCGGTTCCGGAATACGGTTTTCCCGGCCTGAAGGCAGGCGATCGCTGGTGCGTGTGTGCCGCGCGCTGGCTCGAAGCCGCCGAGGACGGCATGGCGCCGCCGGTGGTGCTGGATGCGACCCATGAGCACACCCTGCAGACGGTCGCCCTGGCGGACCTCAAGTATCACGCCCTGCGTTATCCCGATTACCCGGGCCAGTTGTTCCCCGAACCATGAGCCTGGTCTGCTGGAAATGCGGCGCCAGCCTGGCCGGCATGCCCTTGCCGCTGTCGCGCCGGGATACCTGCCCGAGCTGCCGCGTCGACCTGCACGTCTGCAAGCTGTGTCGCCACTACGATGCGCACCGTGCCAGCCAATGCCGCGAGCTGGCGGCCGACCGGGTTGCCGACAAGACGCGTGTCAACGATTGCGGCTGGTTCGTGCCGCGGCCGGAAGCCTATCGGGGTGGCGGCGCGGTGATGGCGCAGCCCGGCCGTAGCGCGCTCGATGCGCTGTTCTCGAACGCATCCGGTACGAACCCGCCGGCCGACGGCGAACCCGACAAGCCGGCCTCCCCGGCTTCGCTCGACGACCTGTTCAGGAAATAAGCGGCCGCCGCAGCTGCCGCAGCGCCTGCCACTCATACAGCAACAGGCCCGCGCCGATCAGCGCGATGCCGGCCCAGCCGATGCCCGGGATGCGTTCATGGTTCAGCGTCTGGCCGAGCAGCAGCGCCGACACGGGCGTGACCAGCATGATCAGCGCGATGCGGCCGGCGTCGAGATGCTTGATCATGTAGTAATACAGCGTGAAGCCCACCACCGAACCGAGGATGCCCAGATAGACAATGGCCGCGCCGGCGCGCAGCGTGGCGTCGGCGGGTAGCTGCGCGGCGTCGGCGATCACCCAGGCCAGCACGAAGCAGGGCACGGCCACGCCGAGCGAGCCGGTCGTGATGGCGAGCGACGAGACCCGCACGTTCAGGCGTTTGATCCACACCAGCCCCAGCGCCTGCAGCGCCATGCCGCTCACCGTCGCCAGCGTACCGAGCGCGGCGTGGCGGTCGCCCGGCCACGGCTGGCCGAAAATCAGCCACAGCCCGGCCAGCGCCAGCGCCAGACCGGCGATGCGAAGCGGCGTGAGCGTGCGTTCGGCGAGCCACAGCGCGGCGAACACGCCGGTGACCAGCGGCGACAGCCCGAAGATGACCGAGATCAGCCCCGACGGAATGTGCAGCGCGCCCCAGTAGGTGAGTAGCATCGACGCGAACAGCGACAGCCCGCTGACCGCATACAGCCGGCGCGCGGCCGGGGTGAAGGGAAAGGCGGTGCGGGTGGCGGCGAGCAGCACGAGGCAGACCGCCAGGCCGATCAGCATGCGCGCCATCACCGCGAAGCTGAAGCCGGCGCCCTGTGCACTCCACTGGATGGCGAGCGGCGTGGTCGACCAGATGAGGATGACGCCGAGATAGGCGGCAGGAACGGACATCGGGCCCCCGGCTCAGAGCATATAGTCGCCCGCGCGTTCGGGCTGATAGGGGATGTCGATGATGCGCGCACGCACGGTCTGTCCGCCCGGGACGCACCATTCGATGTGCTGGCCGACCGCCAGGCCCAGTACGGCGATGCCTGCCGGTGCGGCCACCGACAGCTGGTCCGGGCGACCGGTGAAGTCGCGCGGGTACACCAGGGTCATCTCGACTTCCCGGTCCGCCGGTTCGAGCACGAAACGGATGCGCGAATTCATCGTCACGACGTTGGGCGGCATCGCTTCGGACGGGGCGATCTGCGCGCGATCGAGTTCCTCGCGCAGCGCCTCCACCCCGGGCTGGTCGTCTGGCAGGCCGGCGAGCATGGTTTCGAGGCGCTCCAGATCGCGCTCGGATACGGTGATGGCGGGACGGGTCGTGATTTCCATGGCGGTCTCCTGGAACAAGTCTAAAAATGAAAACCGCCCGGGCCGAAGCCCGGGCGGTGTATGCACAAAACTATAGCACCGAAGGGGTGCCCGGGCCAGCCTGCAACTAGGCTGCCGGCGGCAGGCTCTCCAGGCTTTCCGCGGCGATCTCGCGTACGTCCGCGTCTTCGTCCGCCAGCCGCGCGTCCAGCCAGCTGCGCGCGGCGGCCTCCCCGGTCAGTCCCAGGTAATGGCAGGCATCGGCACGCACCCGCGCGTCGGCGTGTTGCGAGAGTTCGCCCAGGCGTGGCAGCAGCGCGCGCAGCGTGTCGCTGCCGGCAAAGGCTTCCAGCAGCACGCCGGCGCCCAGCCGCACATTGAGGCTGGCCTCGACGTTGCCGACGATAGGCAGCACTGCCGCAAGCAGCGTGGGATCGGCCTCGATCAGCGCCTGCGCACGCGGCAGCTGGCCCTCCTTCAACAGCATGTGGAACCAGTCGGCCAAGCCGGTCTCGCTGTCGGCCTTGGCCGCCCATTCGGCGAGTTCGGCCGGGCTGCGCATGCCGGCGAGTTCGATGCGGCCGAGCCGCAGCCACGGCACGGTCCAGACGCCGAGTGTCTGTCCCACCTCGGGGTGAACGTTCAGGTTCACGGCTTCGAGGCGTCCGATCGCGCCCCGCTTCACCAGGTCGGCAAGCGCTGACAGCATCGCCGGGCAGTACGGGCATTGGGTGGAAATGAGCAGCAGGGCGTCGGGTGCGGACATGGCGGCGTGAATCCGCTGTGGCGGAATCGGCAGATAATGGCAGGATGGAATTTACCATCCTCCCCGTCACCCCGTATCAACAAAACTGCTCGCTGGTATGGGACGCCGATGGCCGGGCGGCCTTGATCGATCCGGGCGGCGAAGCCGCGCGCCTGCTGGGCGAAGTGCAATCGCGCGGCCTCGCACTGGAAAAAATCCTGCTCACCCACGGCCACCTCGACCATGTCGGCGCAGCGGTCGAACTGCGCGAAGCCCTCGGCATCCCCATCGTCGGCCCGCAGCGCGAGGAGCAGTTCTGGCTCGACCTGTTGCCGCGGCAGGCCGAGCTGTTCGGGTTTCCGCCTGCGGCGGCGTTCACGCCCGACCAATGGTTGAACGACGGCGATCGGGTGGACGTGGGGACCCTCCGTTTCGACGTGCTGCATTGTCCCGGCCATACGCCCGGCCATATCGTGTTCTTCCAGCCGGATGCGCGACTCGCTTTCGTCGGCGACGTGTTGTTCAAGGGCTCGATCGGCCGTACCGATTTCCCGCGCGGCGACCACGCGGCGCTGATCGCCGCCATCCGCGACAAGCTGTTCCCGCTCGGCGACGACGTGCGTTTCGTGCCGGGACACGGCGCGATGTCCACGTTCGGCCGCGAGCGCCGAGAAAATCCCTTTGTCGGCCAGTCGGCGGATTGATCCCCGTGTCGCGGCTTCCCATCATTGAAAGGAGACCGAGATGAACCCTCCCCGATTATCGTGTGCGCTGTTCCCGGCCGTGTTGCTGCTGGCAGCCGCTGCGCAGGCGCAGGACCTCTCCGTCATCGTCGTGCCGCCGCCCGAAGCCCCTGCGCTGACGCAGACCGCGCAAGCTCTGGTCGACGCGGCCAATGCGCGCGTGCCGCAGCTCGACACGGCCGGCCTGCTGACGCAGCTGAAGACGCAGCTGCAAACGGTGGTGCTCGACGTGCGCACGCCGGCCGAAGTCGACTACTCGGGCCACATCGCGGCGGCGCATTTTTTCAACATCACGCGCGGGCTGCTGGAATTCAGGATCGAAGCCGCGGTGCCGGACAAGGCCACGCCCATCGTCGTCTATTGCGGCGTCAGCCAGCGCAGCCCGCTTGCGGCCGACACACTGATCAAGCTCGGCTACACGAACGTGAAGAACTACCGCGACGGCTTCGTCAACTGGATGCGAGCCGGCCTGCCGATCGAGTAATCAGGCAACCGGGTCGGTCTCAAAGCGGCGTGATGGCACCGGCCAGCGCGCCGGCGGCGTCGGCCGTGGCATGCCCGCGGTCGCGGCGCGGATTGTATTCGACGATTTCCATCGCCACGAAGGCGCGGTCGCCGCGCAATCGGGACAGCGCATCGGCAAGCTCGGCACGGCGCAGGCCGCCGGGCACCGGCGTGCCGACGCCCGGTTCCTCCTCGGGATCGAGCGCATCCAGATCCACGCTCACCCCGAAACCGGCGGTGCCCTGCCGCACGATGGTGAGCGCCTCCTCGAATACTTCGGCCAGGCCCCGCCGGCGCACCTCATCCATCTCGAACACGCGCACGCCGAGGCCATGCAGCAGCGCCGCCTCGCCGGCTTCGTAACTGCGCACGCCGATCAGGCACACATGCTCGGGCAGCAGCTTGGCTTCTATGCCCTCGATCCCGGTGAGCGTTGCGTCGCCGTGGCCGAGCAGGGCGGCCAGCGGCATGCCATGAATCTGGCCGCTCGGCGTGGTGGCGAAAGTATGACTGTCCATGTGGGCGTCGATCCAGATCAGGCCGATGGGACCCCGGTCGGCCAGCGCGCGATGCACGCCGCTCCAGGTCCCGATCGCGCAGGAATGATCGCCCCCGACCACCAGCGGAAAGTTTCCCGCCTGCAGCACCCTTTCCACTTCGGCAGCCAGCCGTTCGCCGAGCGCCCTCACCGCATGCAGCGGCGTGTCCAGCGCTTCGCGCGGCACGCGCAGGATCGCATTCCATTCCACATGCTGCAGCGGCGTGTCGTGAAAGACGCGGTAATGGCGCAACGCATCCGGCCCTTCGGCGGTGGCCGGGTCGGGCGCGCCGGCGCCGCTGGCGGCGCCGATGACGATGAGATTGCGCGAGGAAGAAACGGAGGCCGGGATCATGCCGTCAGCCTAGCAGGTGCACGGGCTTATCCCAGTCCACCCAGGTTTACGTACTTGCTTTCCAAGTACTCGTCGATTCCGCTGCGCCCGCCCTCGCGCCCCAGTCCCGACTGCTTGACGCCGCCGAATGCCACCTCGGCAGTGGAAATCAACCCGGCGTTGATGCCGACCATGCCGTAGTCGAGCCGCTCCGCGAGTCGCCAGGCGCGGCCGAGGTCGCGCGTGTAGGCATAGGCAGCGAGGCCGTACTCGGTGTCGTTGGCCATGCGGATCACCTCGGCCTCGTCGGCAAAGCGGATCAGCGGCGCTACCGGGCCGAAGGTCTCGTCGCGGCAGATCTGCATGTCGGGCGTGCATTGGCTCAGCACCGTCGGCTGGAAGAACAATCCACCGAGCGCATGGCGACAGCCGCCGGTCAGCAGTGTCGCGCCGTGGGCGAGCGCGTCGGCGATGTGGGTTTCGACTTTTCCCAGCGCGGCGGCACTGATCAGCGGGCCGGTCTCCACACCGGGCGTGAAGCCTTCGCCCACCTTCAACTGGGCCACTGCAGCGGTGAATTTTTCAACGAAGGCATCGTGGATCGCGTCCTGCACGAACACCCGGTTGGCGCACACGCAGGTCTGCCCGCTGTTGCGGTACTTGCTGGCGAGCGCGCCTGCCACCGCCGCGTCGAGGTCGGCATCGTCGAACACGATGAAGGGTGCGTTGCCGCCGAGTTCGAGCGAGACATGCTTCAAGGTGCCGGCGCTCTGCGCAAGGAGTTGCTTGCCCACCGCCGTCGAGCCGGTGAACGAGACTTTTCTGACCAGCGGATGCGACGTCAGCACAGCGCCGATCGTCGCCGCGTCGCCGGTCACCACGTTCAGTACCCCCGCCGGCAACCCTGCGCGCTGCGCCAGCTCGGCCAGCGCCAGCGCAGTGAACGGCGTCTGCGACGCCGGCTTCGCCACCACCGTGCAGCCGGCGGCCAGCGCCGCGCCGGCCTTGCGCGTGAGCATCGCGGCGGGAAAATTCCACGGCGTGATCAGCGCCGCCACGCCGATGGGCTGCTTCAGCGTGAACATGCGTCGGTCCGCCCACGGCGACGGCACCACATCGCCGTACACCCGCCGCGCTTCCTCGGCAAACCATTCGATGAAGCTTGCGGCGTAATCAATCTCGCCGCGTGCTTCGCTCAAGGGTTTGCCCTGCTCGGACACCATGATGTTGGCGAGATCATCGCGGTGTTGCAGGATCAGCTCGAACCAGCGGAGCAGCAGTTGCGCGCGGGTTTTGGCAGTTTGATCGCGCCAGGCGGGGAAAGCCGTGTGTGCAGCTTCAATGGCGTGTTCGGTGTCGGAAACGGTGCAGCGTGGCGCATGGCCGACGGCTTTCGAGTTGGCCGGGTTATGCACCACGAAGTGCGAACCATCGGCGGCGTTCAGCCATTTGCCCCCGATTAGCGCTTGTTGCCGGAATAGCGTGGAATTGCCGAGCATCATCCCGTGAGTTTGTGCAGATCGCCTGTGAATTCAGGGTTTGGCGCTGTTGGACGCAGCCTCAACCATTGTTTCGAGCAGACTGATCAGCGCCTGGCCCGAGCCATCGTTGGTCGGCAGTGGCTGCAGCACGATTCCGCGCGCTGCGCATGCTTCGACGTCGATCCTGGCAGGTCCGGTGACGACAATACGGGTTAGCTTGTGCAACTGTCCGATCGTCTCCGCATCGATCGGACACGCATGGGTAATCGCCGTCGTCGCCCAGAAGAGTCGCGGCACGATGTCGGCCGCTTCGGTGTCCGGGTATTCGCTCCAGTTGTGCTCGAAGCTCGGGATCGGCAGGTCGTCCGCGGTGAAGGCGGCGCGGTCGAGGAAAACGACGCGTTCTTTCGCGCTCACTTGCCGTTGCCGTGGTTTTCGCCGGTCAGCCGCTCCAGCGCGCGCATGAGCGCCGAGGAATCGAGTTCGCTGTCGCCGGCCCCCATGAGCGCATTCATCTGCTGCGCGATCAGCGCGGCGCCGGGCAGCGGGGTGGCGGTTTCCTGCGCGTTGTCCATGACGATGGCCATGTCCTTGTGGTGCAGTTTGACCTTGAAGCCCGGCTTGTAGTTGGAGTCGAGCATGCGCTGGCCGTGGACTTCGAGGATGCGGCTGCCGGCGAAGCCGCCCAGCAGCGCCTCGCGCATCTTGACCGGGTCGACGCCGTTGCGGCGCGCGAGCAGGATGGCCTCGGCGACACCCTCGAAGGTGAGGCCGACGACGATCTGGTTGCAGCATTTGACGACCTGGCCGGCACCGTGGCCGCCGACGTGGACGACGTTCTTGCCGAGCACCTCGAACAGCGGGCGCACCTTCTCGAAGATCGGCACTTCGCCGCCGACCATGATGGACAGCGTGCCTTCCTTGGCCCCGGTCTCGCCACCCGATACCGGGGCGTCGAGCATGTGAACGCCGCGCTCTGCCAGGGCGGCGGCGATGCGGCGAGTGGCGGCGGGCGACACGGTGCTCATGTCGACGATGGTGTGGCCGGGCTTGGCGCCGTGTACCAGGCCGCGATCGCCGAGGATGATCTGCTCGACGTCGGTGGTGTCGGAGACGACGGTGAAGCTGATGTCGGCCTCGGCGGCCACTTCGGCAGGCGTGCCCTTGCCGAGCGCGCCGGCGACCAGCATGGGTTCGATACGATCGAAACGGCGGCCGTAGACATAGAGCTGGTGCCCTGCGCGCAGGAGATTCTCCGCCATGGGGCGACCCATGATGCCGCTGCCGATAAATCCGATTTTCATGATGCAAGTCCCTTCAGCAGCCATAACCAGAATGGCAGCGTAACCAATCCCGTCAGCGTTGACCAGCCCATGATGAGGCCGGCCAGACGGGTGTCGAGCCCGAAGCGGTCGGCCAGTGCGATGACCATCACCATGGTCGGCATGGCGGCCTCGAGGACGCCGGCTTCGCCGGGTTCGGTGAGGGGCCCCGGCCATGCCAGCGCGACGCCGAGCGCGAGCAAGGGCATCAGTGCCAGCTTGATGAGCAAGGCCACGGCGACGGCTTTTTGCGGGCGCAGATCATGCCAGGGGATGGTCAGGCCGAGCACGAACAGCATCAGTGGAATGGTCGGGCTGCCGGCCCAGCGCGCGGCTTCCACCAGCGGGTCGAGGTGCGCGCCGGACAGGTTGACCGCGATGCCGGCAGCGAATCCCCATACCGGCGGCAGTCTCAGCCACATCCGCAGAAACGAGGCGTGTTCGGTGTGCTTGCCGCAACGGAAAGCGATCCACACGCCGAGCGACCACACCAGCGGCGTGGTCGCGAGCATGTCGGCGAAGAAGGGATAACGCGCGCCGCGTTCGCCGAAGACCGTGGTGAGGAAGGGATAGCCGAAAAACAGCACGTTGCCGAAGCCGGCGGCCAGCATGACCGCGCCGCGCTGCGGCCGCGACAGGCCGTGCCCGAGCGGGGTGGCGAACAGCGCCAGGGCGGCGAGCCCCAGGCCGGCCAGCGTGGCGACGCCGAGAATCAAGGGTACCTGCAACAGGTTCAGGTCGACCGTGGCCGCCGCGCCGGCCGAAAAGAACAGTACGGGCGCGAAGAAGTTCAACACCAGCCGGTTGATCTCGCCGCGCAGGCCGACGATGGAAATGCCGCTTTGCCAGCGCGGCCAGATGCCGCCCGCGGCGATCAGCAGGGACAGGGGCAGCAGCGTTTTCAGCAGCAGTTGCTGGGCGAGATCGGCGGACATGAAACGAGATGTCGGGCGGACGGGGCGGCCATCATAACGCGTGTCGCCCCGGTTCCGGCGGGACCCGGCCCCGCAGTGCGCCCGTCAAATGAAACGGGCTTTCACGGGGCGATGAACCTGTGAAAGCCCGTTGGGCCCGGCGCCGGGAAGCGTCAGGTGCGGGACGCGGCGGTGTAGTGGGTTCCGGTGTTGCGCGGAAGATTGGTTTCTTCCAGCCAGGCCTTGATGCGCGCGGCGTCCCTGGCGCGGCTGTTGTTGCCGCTGGAGTCGAGCAGCACGATGATGACATCGCGATCCGCCACCTCCGCCTGCATCACCAGACAGTGCCCGGCTTCATTGATGAAACCGGTTTTCGACAGGCCGATATGCCAGTCGTCCATGCGTGTGAGGCGGTTGGTATTGTTGAAGGCAACGGTGCGGTAATACACCTTCGCCTGCCGGTGGTGCTTCTTCTTCAGCACCACGCGCTGGGTCCCCAGCGTGTACTGGCCGGTCGCGGTGATCTGGCGGATTTCGGGATAGTTCTGATAGGCGTAATCTGCAAGCTTGGCGAGATCGAGCGCGGTCGAACGGTTGCTGCTCGACAGGCCGGTGGGTTCGACATACACGGTGTCGCGCATGCCCAGCACGCGCGCCGTGCGGTTCATGGTGGCGATGAAGCGGTCGAGGCCGCCCGGATAGGAGCGGGCCAGCGCGTGCGCCGCGCGGTTGTCGGAGGCGATCAGGGCAAGATGCAGCAGTTGTTCGCGGGTGTAGTGGGCGCCGATCGCCAGGCGCGAGCCGGTGCCCTTGATGGTGTCACGGTCGTCGGACGTGATGGTGATGCGCTCGTCCAGAGGCTGGCCGGCATTGATCACCAGCATGGCCGTCATCAGCTTGGTGATCGACGCGATCGGCGTCTGCATGGTGGCATTCTTTTCCAGCAAGGGCCGCCCGCTGGCCTGGTCGTACACCAGCACGGACTGCGCATTCAACTCGGGCATGGACGCGGGTTCGGGCTGCGATTGCGGGGCGGCGACCGGCTTGTCCACTTCGAGCGCGGTGTTGCCGTCGAGCGCAGCGGCGCCGGTATGTACGCACAGCAAAATCAATCCGGTCAGAAAAGCTTTCATGTGCATTCTGCTTTCAAAGAGGGTACGAAAATATATCAGCTATGGCCAATACGGACACGCAGACCAAAACTTGAAAACAACAGTTCGCGGCGCCTGCCCAATTATTTTAAGCCCTAGATTGACGGTGTAACAAAATTTATTATATATAGCAATGACATGGGAGAACTTCCGAATAATTTACTAAAGAAATCGGGGCTAACAGCATGTCAGTGCGCCCCCGGCGTGGTGGCTGAGGCGCTGGAGCTCCTGATGCGGGGCGAGGCTGCGCAGGCGGAATTTGCCGCCTGCGTACGCTGCGACCCCGTATTGGCGCTGCGATTGCAATTGCTACCCGTCGATTTCGGCGCGCAGCCGGATCTGCTGCGCGCACTGCTATTGGCTGCGCCGGTTGCGGCGGGTACGGCGCAGGTGAACTATGCCGGCCGCTGGCGGCAGTCGATCGGGGTGGCGCATCTGGCGCAGGCCTTGGGCGTGCGGTCGGGCGCGGTGGATGCCGAGGCCGCCTGGACGGCCGGCCTCGCCCACAATCTGGCGGACTATCTCGACACGGACATCATGCCGCCGGCCCATGCGGCCGACTGGCTGGAGGCGCTCGACGCTGACGGCTGGCTGGCCGATGCGGTGCGCTACCACGCCGAACCGCTGGCGCGCGGGCGCGCCGCCCATCCGCTGGTGCGCATCGTCCAGCTGGCCTATCAACTGGCGACGCGAGCCGATGCCGTGGACAGCGTGGACGTGCGGGCCGCGCTCGCCGCCTTGCAGATGGGTGCGGGTGAAGCCGCCCAGCTGCTGGCCGACAGCCAGGTTCAGGTACGCCAGCTGGCGCAGCGCTTCGGGCTGGTCGATGCCGTGGCGCAGTCGGCCGGCGGCGGATTCGATCGCCTCGCCCGCCTGTATGCCGTGGAGGCGGCGCAATCGGCGCTGCACGCGCATTTCCGCCATTCGGACGGTTCCTCCGGGCACACCATTGAACTGCTGCAGGCCAGTCTGCGCGCCTTGTTCGGGATCGAACACGCCTGCCTGTTCGCGCCCGCGGTCGACGGGACGCTGCGGCTGACCACGCTGATTCCGGCCAATGCCGGGCTGCGGGCACTGGCGATCCCCCCGGATGACGGCCACTCCGCACTGCCTCGCGCGCTGGCACGCAACGCGCCCCAGCAGTTCGAGCGCGGCGAGGCAGATGCCGCGCTGGTCGACGAACAGATCGCCCGCCTGCTGGGCGTGGCGCGCTTTCTGTGCCAGCCGCTGGCACTGCACGATGGCCAGATGGGCGTGCTGGTGGTGGGCGATGCGCTGCCCGGCCTGGGGCTGTCGCCACTGTGGCGGTTTACCCTGGCCGAATACAGCGAAATGTTGCGGCCAGCCGCCGTGCCGGCTGCAGCGCCGCCCGCCGCCCTGCAGCCCGTTGCGCCCGCCGCGGCACAGGGCGACGATATTCCGCGCGACCGCGTGCGACGGGCCATTCATGAAGTGGCCAACCCGCTCACCATCATGCGCAATTACGTCAACCTGCTGTCCGACAAGCTGGGCGCGGATTCGGCGGTGCAGCGCGACCTCGGCATCATCAGCGACGAAATCGAACGGGTGGCGCGCATCGTGCGCGGCATTACGCTGGCCGAGGAAACCGCGGTGCCCGCCGCGGCGCTCGAACTGGTATCTGTCAACAGCGTGGTTTCCGAACTGGTGCGCATGGCACTCGGCACCCTGTTCACACCGAACAAGGTCAACGTGCAGATCGATCTCAACCCGGACGTGCCGCCGATGCCGCTGCAAAAGGACCTGCTGAAGCAGGTGCTGTTCAACCTCGCCAAGAACGCGGTCGAGGCCATGCATGCAGGCGGCCATCTCAAATTCATCACGCGGCTGGTCGCGGCCGACGGCCAGCGCCAGATCGAAATCGAAGTGGCCGATACCGGCCCTGGCCTGCCGGCCGCCGTCGCGTCGCATTTGTTCGAACCGGTGGTCAGCGAAAAAGGCGGCGACCATGCCGGCCTCGGATTGACCATCAGCCGCAGCCTGGTCGAGCGTCTGAACGGCCAGCTCAGCTGCACCAGTACACCGCAGGGAACCCGTTTCCTGATCCGCCTGCCGACTTTGCAAAACGGCCAGGCCCCGCTCACAACAACACGCTACGGGTCTATGTAACCCGCGCCAAGGAGAACTCACGTGTCAGACGATCCCATCGAAACCCCCCCGCCACGCAGTACGGTCAGCACGTTTCCGGTGCGCCCGCGCCTTCTGGTGGTGGACGACGAGCCGCTGATTCTGGAGGGGTTGACGCGCTTGCTGGCCACCCGCGATTACGACGTGGTGACCGCCAACGGCGGCTGCGACGCGCTGATCGCCATCGGCAAGCAGCAGTTCGACGCCATCCTGCTCGATCTCGGCATGCCGGACCTCAACGGCAACGAGGTCCTGCGCTTCGTCGCCGACCGCAGCGCCGACACGCCTGTGATCGTAGTGTCGGGCGACAGCACCATCGACGCGGCGATCCGCGCGCTGCGCGGCGGCGCCGCCGACTTCGTGCGCAAGCCCTACGAGCCCGAGGAGCTGCTGAGGCGCATCGACAACACGCTGACGCGGCGGCGACTGGAAAAGGAAAACAACCACATCCTGCAGCGCCTGCAGCAGTCAGAGAAGTGGCACCGTTTCCTGGTCAACAGCTCGCCCGATTTCATCTACACGCTGGATTGCGACGGCCGCTTCACCTTCGTCAACGACCGCGTCGAGAGCCTGCTCGGCTACCGCAGCGAAGAGCTGCTGGGCCAGCATTACAGCCTGGTCATCCACGAGGACGACATCGCGCGGGCCGAACACGTGTTCAACGAGCGCCGCGCCGGCGACCGTAGCGCGCGCAACACCGAGATCCGCCTCAAGTGCAATCCCGGGATGCGCCGCCCGCGCCTGATGAACGGCCGCTGCAAGTCGGTCGAGCTCACTGCGACCGGCATGTACGACGAGGAGGCGAGCCCGTTCGAGAAACGCTTCATCGGCAGCTACGGCGTCGCCAAGGACGTCACCGAGCGCAAGCAGGCCGAGGAAACCGTGCACTACCAGGCCTACCACGACCTGCTCACCGGCCTGCCCAACCGCGCGCTGTTCCGCGACCACCTCGGCCTCATGCTGGCTCAGGCCAAGCGCAACCAGAAACCACTGGCGGTGCTGAGCCTCGATCTCGACCATTTCAAGGTGATCAACGATTCGCTCGGCCACACCATCGGCGACGAACTGCTGCTTGCGGTCGGTGCGCGCCTGCGCCAGTGCCTGCGCGAGGGCGACACGCTGGCGCGCCTCGGCGGCGACGAGTTCGCCGTGCTGCTGCCCACCCTGGTGTCGCGCAGCGACGTCGAGCACATCTGCCGCAAGATCATCCAGGTGCTGTCCAAGCCGGTGTACGTCAAGGGCCACGAGATCTACATCTCGGTCAGCATCGGCGCCTGCGTCGCGCCGGAGGACGGCGACATGATCGACAGCCTGATCCGCCAGGCGGAGATCGCCATGTACCAGGCCAAATCACAGGGCCGCAGCCGCCTGCAGTTCTGGGAATCCGGCATGCAGGCGCCCTACTCCGAGCGCATGCAGATCGAGGCCGACCTGCGCCGCGCGCTGGCGCGCAACGAATTCGTGCTGTTCTACCAGCCGCAGGTCGACACCACGACCGGCGAGGTGCGCGGGTTCGAGGCCCTGCTGCGCTGGTGGCATCCGCAGCGCGGCTTGCTGACGCCCGCCGACTTCATCCCGGTGGCCGAGGAATCCGGCGTCATCGTGCCGATCGGCGACTGGGTGCTGCGCCAGGCCAGTGCGCAGATGGCCGACTGGCGCAAGGCCGGGCTGCCGCCGGTGCGCCTGTCGGTGAACATCTCGGCGCGCCAGCTCGAAAACCCCGATTTCGTCGACAGCGTCATGCGTGCAATCCAGGTGTATTCGCTGGACGGCCACCAGATGGAACTGGAAATCACCGAGAGCCTGCTGATGCGCGATTTCGAGGCCAACGCGATCAAGCTCGGCCGGCTCTCTGCTTCGGGCATCCGGCTGGCCATCGACGACTTCGGCACCGGCTACAGCTCGTTCAAATATCTTTCACGTTTCCCCATCCACACCCTGAAGATCGACCAGTCCTTCGTGCAGGACCTCGAGCGCGAAGAGAACATGTCCATCGTCAACGCCATGATCGCCATGGGACGCGGCATGAATCTCAACGTCGTCGCCGAGGGCGTCGAAACCGAATCCCAGCGTGCGCGCCTGCAACAGATGCAATGCCACGAAGTGCAGGGGTATTACTACAGCGCCGCCATGTCCAGCCATGAAGCCACCACCCTGCTGGGCCGGCATGCTCGCGGTTTCGCCCAGGCGGAACAACAGGTAGCGGGCTGAACCTGCGGAGACGGACTCAATACGAGTATCCGGAATCCAGTGCGGAAATGGATGCCGACAGGCTTGTCCGTCACGATGGAAGAATGAAATCCGGTGTTGAATCCAGAACCGGCAACAATCGGCCAGGAGCCGCCAGTCAGGGATCCCGGAGACCAGCTATTTGGATGGCGGCTAGGCTTTTGTATTTACAACCGAGCCGATGGTCTGGCCACTGGCATTGACCGTTGATGTCGGCTCCTTTGCAGGCTGCGCCGCTTCGGCTTTTTTGTCGTCGCTGTCGCCGTCATTCTCGACCCGTTCAATTCGCTCGGCCTGAGACTTGGCATAAGTTGCGGCTAACTGCGCTGTCTCGCTCGAGGTTACGGATGAAATAGCCATGCAAGTTCTCCTGAAGTCGAAACGGGTTCCAAGACCCCGTAATTCATTTGCGGCTTCGGAGCCGAGCACTTGAGCCGCAAAGACTCCGGCACACCGATCCGAAATTGCCCGATCCTGCCTATAGCGACCACATTACCGTGATGTGGTCTGCAGGGATAAATGCTACTCCACTAGGAATAATGTTTTTCGCGTGCTATCGGCCAGAAACTGACATTTGCCTAGTCCATTTTGCCGTCTGCTTACCCCTCAAAAAGAGACGCTCAACCTGTCCGCATTATTGGGGGTTATTATAGAGACGCAGAAAAACGAAAATGATTAAGAATCAGGAGGATAGGAGCCATGATGAGCGCCCTAAATAATAATGTTATACGGACGTTGGCGTCCGTATATTAACTGTTAGGTGCTCTATGTCAGCAATGCAGCTCACACTCATTCTCGGCCCAGTCTTAGGATTCGCCTTGTTGATTGGCTACCTAACGAGAAACGACCCAATCACAACAAAATCCATTAAGTCGATTCAGCAACGCCCGCTAAATCGTGTCATCGCTGTTCTCAGCTGCATTTCTGGGCCGCTGGCAGTTCTGCTTCTGATCAACAACCTATTTGGCGCTCTTATGTTGATCGTCAGTGGCGCAATATTTTTCTTTCAGGAGAGGCTGTACCCCAACGTCTTCTGGGTAAGAGGCGTCGCGGCCAGATTCGTCGGCGTGTCATATCTGCTGATAGGTGTGTCTTTGGCGATTCATCATGTATCGAGCACCTAACCTTGCGGTCAAGGCGCTCCCTTCGGTCGCTGGGACGCCGCTAAAGCGGCGCCCCTTACCTTAAACTACATGGACTCCCCCTATCACGCAAAGCATCCGGATGTTGATTCGGTATAAGACTGCGGCTCTACATACGGCCTGTTTGCGGGCATTGCCCTGGCCTTGATGAAATGCGCTTGGGTGCGGGTCTCA